>LBJMR02800__coassemble_301_pt1 | contig 43313 bp, 31 predicted proteins | sample LBJMR02800__metabat2_high_PE_031 | metagenome-assembled genome bin LBJMR02800 | reverse complement strand
AAATCGAGTAAAAATTTTTATATTTGGTACTTACAGGATTCCCAGGTGCTCCAACAGAATTTTACATCCCAGCAGCACCAGGACCACGCCGCCGGCCAGCTCCGCCCGGCTTTTGCCCTTTTCGCCCACGATGCCGCCGGCCCGAACGCCGATGGCCGACAGAACAAAGGTGGTCACACCGATAAAGCTGACGGCGGGGACGATATCCACCTGCAAAAAGGCGAAAGTGATGCCTACGGTCAGCGCGTCAATGCTGGTGGCGATGGCCAGAGGAAACATGGATTTACAGGTGAAATCGGCCTCCACACACTCCTCGTCCTCCTTTCGGGACTCCCGGATCATATTGATGCCGATGACGGCCAGCAGCACAAAGGCAATCCAATGGTCCACATTGGTGATAAGCGACTGAAAGCGGACGCCCAGCAGCCAGCCCAGAAAGGGCATCAACGCCTGGAAGCCGCCGAACCACAGTCCGGCAATCAGGGCATGGCGCAGCCGCACCTTACCAGCGGAAAGACCCTTGCAGACCGAGACGGCAAAGGCGTCCATGGACAGTCCCACGGCGATCAGAAACAGTTCGATGGTTCCCATATGTACCTCCCAAAGCAACAAAAAAAGACGAAATCCGCCCAAGGCGAACTCGTCTCGTCATTGAAAGCATGGCCAGAGGGCATCCCTCAGTCTGTTGACCATGCTACGCAGTCATCGCGCCGACTACTCCCAAAATTCTGCTGTATACCATATCACGGCAGCAGGGGGCTAGTCAATGCTAACCTCTGGAAAAAAACCGTGGCATTTTCCGCTGGAATCTGCTATACTATATAAGAACGAAACGTTTCACTCTCGCAGAGATTGACAGGAGGCTACGCCATGAAACATCCTTTACATATGCTGGCCTTTGATTTGGGCGCCAGCAACGGACGCGGCATTCTCGGTTCCTTTGATGGTGAGAAGATCACCATGCAGGAGCTGCACCGCTTTGAAAACGACTACATCGACCTCAGCGGCGTTCTGTACTGGGACAGCCTCAATCTGTTCCACCAGACGAAGCAGGCACTCTATGCCTTCAAGCGGGCGGGACTGGGGGACCTGGCCTCGTTCAGCGTGGACACCTGGGGCGTGGACTACGGTCTGCTGGATAAAAACGGCCATCTGCTGGGCAGCAGCCGTTCCTACCGCATGAGCTGCGACGCAGATATGGAGCGGGTTTGGCAGAAGGTTCCCTTTGAGACCCAGTTCCGCCGTACGGGCATCGCCGCCCAGAATTACAACACCGTCTATCAGCTGTGCCGCCGCCAGGCTGAGGGCGACGTGGCATTGGAACAGGCGGAGACCATGCTGCTGACGCCGGACCTTATCGGCTATTTCTTCAGCGGCGAGAAGGCCAGCGAATACACCATTACCACCACCACCATGCTCTATGACCCGGTGGCAGGGGATTGGGACTGGGCTTCCATTGACGAGCTGGGACTGCCCCGGCGCATCTTTACGAAGATTGACCGGCCCGGCACGGTCCGCGGCCATCTTTTGCGCTCCATTGCTGAGGAAGTGGGCATCAATCAGGCGGCCCACTGTGCCGTCGGCGGCCACGACACGGCTTCCGCCGTGGCAGCCATTCCCGGTCAGGGCAACTTCGCGTTCTGCTCCAGCGGCACCTGGTCCCTCTTTGGTGTCGAAACCGACCGGCCCATTCTCTCTGATGCCGTCCGCGACGCGGGCTTTACCAACGAGGGCACAGTTCAGGGCGGCTTCCGGCCTTTGAAGAACATTATGGGCCTGTGGCTGATTCAGGAGTGCCGCCGGGACTGGGCCAAGGCGGGCAATAAATACAGCTGGGATGAGATTGTGGAGATGGCCAAGGCCGCAGAGCCTTTGCGCTCCGTCATCGACCCCAACTACGGCCCCTTCTTCTCCGCCGGCAACATGGAGGAGAAAATCCGGGAGTACTGCCGCAAGAGTGGCCAGCCCATCCCCGAGACGCCGGGACAGGTGGCCCGCTGCATCTATGAATCCCTGGCTCTGAAATACCGCTGGGCTTTGGAGCGGCTGGAGGAGATCAAGGGCGCCAAGCTGGAAGCCCTGAACATTGTGGGCGGCGGCATCCAGAACAAGCTGCTCAATCAGATGGTGGCCGACGCCATCAACCTGCCGGTGGTTACCGGACCCATTGAGGGAGCTGCCATCGGCAACCTGCTGATGCAGGCTGTGGCCCTGGGCGAGCTCAAGGGCCTGGACGAGGTCCGGCAGGTGGTCCGCAATTCGGAAACCGTGGTCACCTATGAGCCCCATCACACCCAGGCTTGGGCGGACGCCTATGGGCGGCTGCTGGAAAGCGCGGAAAAGGTACAGGCATAATCGAAGATTCGGGCGCACCACGCTGCGGTGCGCCCGTTTTCTGTCTGCAAACACCGGTTCGGGCTGTCACTCCGACCGGGGCACACAGGGGCAGCCGGGGACTGCCGGACGGTCCGACCCGCAGGATGAACGGCCAATGCAGTCTTCGGGAGCGTCGCGCAGTTCTGCCACGGCTTCCAGCTTTTGCTGCAAGAGCCATTGTTTCATAATCAGTGTTTGCAGCAGATCCCGGGTGCAGCGGCAGCTGGTGAGGAGCTGGCAAAAGGTGATCTCTCCGGCGGCATACCGCCGTACCACGGCCTGGGTCTGTTCGCCCTGGGCATTGAGGATGTGGGAGGCGGACATGGCCTCCAGGGCCGCCGACTCCAATAGGTCAATGCGGGTCTGACGGAAGGATGGCCGGTGTTCTGCCGGTGGAATCTGTGGCATTCCCATGGTACATCGTCTCCTTTGTTGGATGTGCGCCGGAGCGCTGCTACAGTCTATGGCCCCCGCCAGGAGAATAGACCGGCGGGGCTTGCGCCGGTTGGGGAAAGCGAGTATAATAAAACCCATATATCGTCATGGAAAGGGAGGTGCCCCATGAAGAGTTATTTCAAGCTGCTGTTTCAGCGGGCGGTGGTCGTGTCCCTGTGCCTGTTGATTCAGGTGGGCGTGCTGGTGTTCGGCGTACACTACCTGTCGGGCTACTCGGTCTGGTTTAATATCGGCATGGACATTGTGGCCTGGCTGGCCGTCATCTGGATTGTGTCGTGCCGCACGGAACCCACCTATAAAATCGCCTGGATTATTCCCATTCTGGCTTTGCCCCTCTTCGGCATCTCCTTTTATCTGCTCTTCGGCGGCAACCGGCTGTCCCGGCGGCTGAAACGGCGGATGCAGACGGTGCAGCAAATCCATATGGACAACCTGACCCAGGATATGCGGGTGCTGGAGCGGGAGCAGGCGTTGAGCCCTGAGGCGGCTTTGCAGTCCAATTACCTGATTCGGGTGGCCGGGTGCCCCGTCTGCGAGAACACTGAGAGCACCTACTATGCCTGCGGCGAGGCGGCGGTGGGGGACATGCTGGACGCCATCGCCCGGGCAGAGCGGTATATTTTCCTGGAGTATTTCATCATCCAGACCGGGCGGCTGTGGGAACAGATGCTCCGGCTTCTGCGGAAAAAGGCCGCTGCCGGTGTGGATGTCCGGGTAATCTATGATGATTTCGGCTGTATTATGACGCTGCCCGGCGGATATTGGCGTAAACTGGAGAAGGTGGGCATCAAAGCCTGTCCCTTCAACCCCTATGTCCCCGTGCTGTCTTCCCGGCTCAACAACCGGGACCACCGGAAATTCCTCATTGTGGACGGAGAGATCGGCTTTACCGGCGGCATGAATCTGGCTGATGAGTATATCAATCTGGAAGAGCGCTTCGGCTACTGGAAGGACTGCGTCATCCGTCTGAAAGGTGAGGCCGTCTGGCCTATGACCGTCATGTTTCTGGCCATGTGGGCCCAGATCAAGGGATGGAAAGAGACCGTATCCTTCTACAAGCCGCCCCGGCCCATTGCCATCAGCAAGCGGCCCCATGGCTTTGTCCAGCCCTTTGCCGACAGCCCCTTGGACAATGAGCCGGTGGGCGATACGGTGTTTTTCAACCTGATCACCAAGGCCCAGCGGTCGGTATATATCATGACGCCCTATCTGATCATCAGCGACAAAATGATTTCCGCTTTGACCGTGGCCGTCAAAAACGGCGTGGATGTGCGAATTATTACGCCGGGCATCCCCGACAAGAAGATGGTCTTTGCTGTGACACGGGCTCATTACGCGGACCTGCTGAGCCAGGGCGTGAAAATCTATGAGTACAGCCCCGGTTTTGTCCATGCCAAGGTGGTCTGTGTGGACCGGGAATACGCCGTGGTGGGTACGGTGAATTTTGATTTCCGCAGCCTGTACCTCCACTTTGAGGATGGCGTCTGGCTCTACAAGGCCGACTGTGTAGGTGCTGTGGCACGGGACTTTGATGAGACATTCCAGCTGTGCCATCGCATGAGTCTGGCGGAGGTTCGCTCCTGGCCCATCCACCGGCGGCTGGCCGGTGCGTTTTTGCGGCTGTTCTCCCCGTTGATGTGATTTCTTCGAGCGCGCTGCCTCCGGCGGCGCGCTTTTGGCGCATAAATGGAAAAAACCCAGGAAACGCCCTATACAAATGAAAGTCAATCTGCTATACTGGTATAAAACCAATGGTGCGCCCTCCTGTGGCGCTTTATCTTTTTCTGAAAGGCAGGAACTTGTATGGGAGGAACCTCTGCGGTCATTTTCGTCCCGGACGATACCAATAAGACCGGCTATAGCCGGCCGTTGATGCTGTCGCGGATTATGGGCAGCCCGTTGCTTTCCTGGCTGGTGTCGGCGCTCATCGCCCGCGGAGCCGGTCGTTTTTTTCTCGTCTGCCATGAGCGGTGGGCAGGAGAGGCCAGAGCTTGTTTTCCCGCGTCGGTGGACCTGATGGTGGCCGGCAGCGACGATGCCGCCGACCTGCTCCATGTGTTTCTGTCCACGGCGGAGGACGATGACCGGGAGACCGTAGTGGTCACCGGCCCGGCGGTCTTTATCTCCACCCGTCTGGCCGCCCAGGCCAATGTGATTCCCGCCCCCAGCTGCGTCTACCATGTGGACCGGGCGGCCCTTATGGATGCCCTGGACGAAAAGTTCAGCTTCCTGGAGTTTCTGCGCCAGCGGGGCAAGGCCTATGCCGACCGGGACGGCGTCTACTCCATCCGCTCCGGCGAGGAGCTGGCCGCCTGGCAGCCCACCTTGAACCTCCAGCACCTCCATGATCTCATCCGCGGCGGCGTGGAAATCTGGGACTATCAGAATTGCTATGTGGACCCCACGGTCCGCGTGGGTAAGGGCACGGTCCTGATGCCCGGCACCATCCTCCGGGGCGGCACCGTCATCGGAGAAAACTGTGTCATCGGTCCCAACGCCCTGCTGGAAAATACCGTCATTGGAGACCGTACCACCGTTAACAGCTCTCAGCTGTACGACGCCCATGTGGGCAGCGACACCACCGTGGGCCCCTTTGCCTACATCCGTCCCAACTCCCATATCGGCGACCATGTGCGCCTGGGCGACTTTGTGGAGGTCAAGAATTCCACCATCGGCGACGGCACCAAGGTGTCCCATCTGACCTATGTGGGCGATAGCGATGTGGGCCGCAACGTCAACTTCGGCTGCGGCACCGTCACCGTCAACTATGACCGGGCCAAGAAGTTCCGGACCATCATCGAGGATGACGCCTTTATCGGCTGCAATACCAATTTGATAGCTCCCGTCACCGTGGGCCGCGGCGCCTACACCGGTGCCGGCTCCACCATCACCGACAATGTGCCGTCCGGCGCCCTGGCCGTGGCACGGGCCCGCCAGACCAACAAGCGCGAATGGGCCAACCGCCACAAGCTCAAGGAATCCAAGTAATCCGTTCAGCAAGTGCTGCTTCGTACAATAAACAACCAAAAACGTGTAGAGAGGTACAGTACAAATGATCACACATGGTAAAGAAGTAAAGGTGTTCGCCGCCAACGCCAACCGTCCCTTTGCGGAGGGCGTCTGCCGCGCTCTGGGCGTGCCCCTGGGCGAAGGCACCGTCACGACCTTTGCCGATGGCGAAGTCTCCGTCACCCTCAACGAGACCGTCCGTGGCTGCGATGTGTTCATCGTGCAGCCCACCTGTAAGCCTGTCAACAACAACCTGATGGAACTGCTGGTGACCATTGACGCCTGCCGCCGCGCTTCCGCAGGCCGTATCACCGCCGTGATGCCCTACTTCGGCTATGCCCGTCAGGACCGCAAGGCCAAGAGCCGTGATCCCATCTCCGCCAAGCTGGTGGCCAACATGATCACCTGCGCCGGTGCCGACCGCGTGTTGACCATGGACCTCCACGCTTCCCAGATTCAGGGCTTCTTCGATATCCCCGTGGATAACCTGCTGGGCAACCCCGTATTCGTACAGTACTACCGCAACATGTTTGAAAACACCGACGACGTGGTGGTCGTCTCCCCCGACGTGGGCAGCGTGGCCCGTGCCCGTGCTTTCTCCGCCAAGCTCCACATGGGTCTGGCCATCGTTGATAAGCGCCGCCAGAAGGCCAACCAGTGCGAGGTTATGAACATCATCGGTGACGTCAAGGGCAAGACCTGCATCCTGTTCGACGACATGGTGGACACCGCCGGTTCCCTGTGCAATGCTGCCAACGCCATCAAGGAAGTGGGCGGTGCTGCCCGGGTTCTGGCCTGTGCCACCCACGGCGTCCTGTCCAACCCCGCCGTGCAGCGCGTCCAGGACAGCTGCATTGAAGAGCTGATGCTCCTCAACACCATTCCGCTGCCCGAGGAGGCCAAGGGCTCCAAGATCCGCCAGCTGGACGTGACGCCCCTGTTTGCCGAGGCCATCCGCCGTACCTTCGACGAGGTCTCCATCTCCTCCCTGTTCTAAGAGGTTGTATGCTGTTCAAGTCTTCTCCCTGTGAATATCTGGTGGTGGGCCTGGGCAACCCCGGCAGCCAGTACGAGGCCACCCGCCACAATGTGGGCTTTCGGGCGGTGGATGCATTGGCCAAGGAGGCCGGCGTCAAAATCGACCGGGCCAAGTTCCAGGCCCTTACGGCCCAGGTCACCGTGGGCGGTGTCCGGGTGCTGCTGATGAAGCCCCAGACGTATATGAATCTCAGCGGTGTGGCTGTCAAACAGGCCGCCGACTTCTACAAGGTGCCGCCGGAGCGGGTCCTGGTGCTGTTTGATGACATCGACCTGGATGTGGGCCGTCTGCGCATCCGCAGAAACGGCTCCGCCGGTGGTCACAACGGCATCAAGTCCATCATCTCCAGCCTGGGCAGCCAGGAGTTTCCCCGCATTAAAATCGGTGTGGGCGCCAAGCCCCATCCCGATTACGATTTGGCCGACTGGGTCCTCAGCCGCTTCACGCTGGCTGAACAGAAGCTACTGGATCCGGCCATCGAACACGCCGCCGAAGCTGTGCCGGTGATCTTCACCCAGGGCATCGAGCGGGCGTCATCCCAATTTAACCGTAAATAATTGCCGAATTTCAGGGCAAAGGGGGGCAAGCTGTCACCCTTTGCCCCTTCGGTCGTTATGGGATACCATTTTTTTACAATTATTGTCTTGTGAGAGGTGAACCATGGACGTTTTACTTTCCGCCCTGCGGGGCCTGTCGGAATATGAAAAGCTCCTGACCGCCGTGGCGGCAAACCGGGCGGCGGCGGTGTCGGGTACGGGCCAGGTGGCCCGCGGCCACTGGATTGCCGCCCTGTACCGCCACAGTGACCGGCCCATGGTGGTGGTCTGTCAGGACGACGAGGCCGCCCGCCGGGTCCAGGAGGAGCTGCGGGCCTTTCTGGGGGAGGAAGCCCCCATTCTGCCCACCCGGGAACTGACGCTGTACGACACGGCCGCCGTGTCCCGTGGCTGGGAGCAGAAACGGCTCAAGCAGCTGTATGATTTGGCCATGGGCAAGACGCGGCTGCAAATTGCCTCTCTGGAGGCGTTGACCCTGCGGACCATGCCCAAGGCAACCCTCTGCGGCGCGTCTATGACGCTGCGGCCCGGCATGAATCTGGAGCCGGAGGAACTGGCCCGGCGGCTGGAACAGGCGGGGTATGCCCGAACTTCCCTGGTGGAAGGCCCCGGTCAGTACGCCTTGCGGGGCGGCATAGTGGATGTGTTTTCCCCGGCCTGTGAAAACCCTCTGCGGGTGGAGTTTTTCGGTGATGAAGTGGATATCATGGGCTTTTTCGACGTGCTGACCCAGCGGCGGACGGAAAACGCCGACGAGGCTCCCATCCTGCCGGTGGCCGAGGCCCAGCCCCATCTCCACCCCGGCGGCCTTTCGGGCCTGTGCGATGACCTCCGGGCCATGATCGCCAGACAGAAGCGCCGGAAGACCGTCAACACAGCACTGGTGGAGACGCTGCAAGGGGATTTGGACCGGCTGGAAAGCGGTGTCTCCCTGGCCGCTGCCGACCGGTATTTGTCGCTGCTCTATCCCGACAACAGCTGCGGCGCGGACTACATTTCCAAAGACGCCCTGGTGATCTTCTGTGACCACAGCAACCTCCAGCGGGCGGCCCGTCTGCGCCAGGAGCAGTTGGGCATGGAGCTGGACGGGATGCTCCAAAGCGGTCTGGTGGCCGGAGAGCTGTGCGACTATGTGACGGAGTATGAGGACGTGTTCGACCGGTTCCGGGAACAGCCGGTGGTATTCCTGGACAATTTCCTGGCTACCTCCTACCCGAAAAACTGCCCGCCCCAAGAGCTGCTGTCAGTGACGGCCAAGCAGCTGCCGCCCTACGGCTCCAGCCTGGATACGGTGGCCCAGGATTTGCGCTACTATCAGAATATCGGTTACGGCGTTCTGGTGCTGACGGGCAACCGCCGCCGGGGCGAGATTTTGCAGGAATTGCTCCAGGGACAGGATATTAAGGCCAGTCTCTATTATCCGGCGGAATCCCTGCCCAAGGCCCATCAAATCTTTCTGACGGACGGCGCGCTGCCGGCGGGTATCGAGTATCCGGAGCTACAGCTGGCCATTCTCACCGAGGGCCAACTGTTGGTCCAGAAGGCGGAAAAGCGCAAGGCCGCCGCCGTGCCGGAACAGAAGAAGAAAAAGGCCACCAACCGCCAAAAGCTCAATTCCTTTACGGACCTGCATCCCGGTGATCTGGTGGTCCACGAGCACCACGGCATCGGCCGGTATGTGGGAATCGAACAGATTAAAGTGGACGGGGCCTTGAAAGACTATGTCAAAATCGCCTACCAGGGCACCGATGCGCTGTATGTTCCGGCCACCCAACTGGACATGGTCAGCAAATACATCGGCGGCGGCGAGGACACGCCGGTGAAGCTGAACAAACTGGGCGGCGAACAGTGGCAGAAGACGAAAGCCAAGGCCCGGACGGCGGCCAAAAAGCTGGCTGTGGACCTCATTAAGCTGTACGCCCAGCGCCAGCGGCGCATGGGCTATGCCTTTTCCGCCGATACACCGTGGCAGACAGAGTTTGAGGACGCGTTTCCCTACGCCGAGACCGAGGACCAGCTGCGGTGTGTGGCGGAAATCAAGGGCGATATGGAGTCGCCCCAGCCTATGGACCGGCTGCTCTGCGGTGACGTGGGCTTTGGTAAAACGGAGGTGGCCTTGCGGGCCGCCATGAAGTGTATGCTGGATGGCAAACAGGTGGCGGTGCTGGTGCCCACCACTGTTCTGGCCCGGCAGCATTATGTGACGGCGAAAAAACGTTTCAGCGGATTTCCCGTCAATATCGATGTGCTCTCCCGGTTCCGCACGGCCCAGCAGCAGAAAGACACCTTGAGCCGCACGGCGGCGGGACAGGTGGATATGCTCATTGGCACCCACAAGCTGCTGCAAAAGAACGTGTCGTTCAAGGATTTGGGTCTGCTGATTGTGGACGAGGAACAGCGGTTCGGCGTCAGTCACAAGGAGCGGCTCAAAGAGCTGTGCGGCAATGTGGATGTGCTGACCCTCAGCGCCACGCCCATTCCCCGGACGCTGAATATGGCCCTCAGCGGCATCCGCGATATGTCCACCATCGAGGAGCCGCCCCGGAACCGCTATCCGGTCCAGACCTTTGTCCTGGAGCACAATGAAGCCGTCATTCACGAGGCCATCCGCCGGGAACTGGAGCGGGGCGGGCAGGTATTTTACCTCCATAACCGGGTGGAGAGCATCGACCGCTGTGCCGCCGATTTGCAGAAGGCGTTTCCAGACGCCCGGGTAGCCGTGGCCCACGGCAAGATGAACCAGGAACAGCTGGGCGACGTTATGCAGCAGATGGACGAGGGCGAAATTCAGATTCTTGTCTGCACCACCATCATCGAAACCGGCATTGATATCTCCAACGTTAATACACTGATTATTGAAAACGCCGACCGGTTCGGTCTCAGCCAGCTCCACCAGCTGCGGGGCCGGGTGGGCCGGTCTAACCGCCATGCGTTCTGCTATCTGACGTTCCGGCGGGGCAAGGTCCTCAGCGAAGTGGCCGATAAGCGATTGTCGGCCATCCGGGATTTTGCCGCCTTCGGCTCCGGCTTTAAAATCGCCATGCGGGACCTGGAAATCCGCGGCGCCGGTGATTTGCTGGGCGCCGAGCAGTCAGGCCACCTGATGAGTGTGGGCTACGATATGTATTTGAAGCTGCTGGAAGAGGCCGTGCTGGAGGAACGGGGCGAACCGACGCCTCGCGAGGCCGAATGCTCCTGTGATATTTCCGTCACCGCCAATATCGACAAGGACTACGTCCCCGCCGGAGAGCAGCGTATGGACCTGTACCGCCGCATGGCCGCCATCCGGACCCAGGAGGACGCCGACGAACTGCTGGACGAAATCGTGGACCGCTTCGGCGATCCCCCCAAGGGCGTCATGAATCTGGTGGATATCGCATTGCTGCGGGCCAGGGCCGCCGCCGTGGGCGTCATCGACATTTCCCAGAAGGACGGGCGGGTCAACTTCACCCTGTCCAGCCTGGATTTTTCCGCTGTGTCAGCCATCTGCGCCGAGCCGTCCTTCCACAATAAACTGTTTTTCTCTGCCGGTTCCATCCCTCTGCTGACCTGGAAACTGTCCAAAACGGATGACCCGTTGCGAGTTGCCCAAAACTTTGTGGCAAAATATGCCGGGTTTTGTTCAAACGGGAATGTTTTGTAACTTATAGGGATAATTTGTAATAAAACCGTAACAGAAATGTCCTTGGCAAAGGGGCCGTCATGGGATATAATAAGACAAAAATCTACAATGCCGATTGCATTGCGTATTTAGGAGACGACCATGGGAAAATTTGAAAAACCGAGGAATCAAAAGCCTGCCCAAGCGAAACCCACGGCTGCCCAGAAGCATACGGCCAAAGTGACCAAAGCATCCCAGGCACCCAAAGCCGCTCAGACGTACAAAGCTGCTCCGGCGGCCAAGCCCGCAAAAAAGAAGGGCGGCAACAAGGGAAAAATTGCTGCCATCACGGTGGCAACGCTGGTGGCCCTGGTGATTTTGGGCGGTCTGGGCTATGCCCTGATGGTCCACAGCAGCGGTGATATTCTGCCCGGCGTCAGTGTGGCCGGTGTGGATGTGGGCGGCATGAGCCGCGAAGAGGCCAAGGCTGCCGTCCAGCAGGCTGTCAATGCCACCTATGGCACGGAGACGCTGACGGTGACGCTGCCGGACCGCACCCTGTCCTTTGCCCCTGCCGACACCAAGGCCAGCGTGGACGTGGACAAAGCCGTGGAAGCCGCCTGGAACTACGGCCGCGACGGCGGTATTTTCCAGACGCTGAAACAGTCCCTCACCGCCGCCACCGAGGTTCTGCACACGGTGGACATGGGCAGCGCCCTGAGCATTGATGAGGAGTATATCCGTTCCACCATCGACGCCACCGCCGCTGAAGTCAAGTCGGAGCGGAAGGATTCCACCTATGAAGTGGTGGAGTCCGAGGTGGCGCAGCCCGCAGAGGGCGGCGCAGAAGGTGAGACCGTCACGGAGACCATCCCCACGGAGGTTATTATCCATGTGGGCACCAGCGAGAGAAGCCTGGACGCCGACGGCCTCTATGACGCAGTCATGACCGCCTATATGAACAACGATTTCACCCCCCTGGAGTACAACTACGAGGAAACCCGCTATACCCAGGTGGATCTGGATGCCCTCTATAAAGAGATGTGCACCGACATGGCCGACGCCTACTACGACAAGGACAAAAAGGAAATTGTCGATGAGGTGGAGGGCTACGGCTTCGACTTGGCTGCGGCCAAGCAGAAGCAGGACATGGCTGAGGAGGGGACGGATTTGTCCATCACCCTGTCGGCGGTGGAGCCGGAGGTCACCCGAGCCAAGCTGGAAGAGACCCTGTTCCATGATGTGCTGGGCTCGTCCGACACGCCGTACCCCTACAATCCTGGCCGTACCACCAATCTGGATTTGGCCTGCAAGGCCATCGACGGCACCATTCTGAACCCCGGCGACGTATTCTCCTTCAACGACATTGTCGGTGAACGGACGGCGGCCAAGGGCTATCAGGCGGCCATCGCTTTCGTCAATGGCACGTCCACGCCTGAGGTAGGCGGCGGCATCTGTCAGGTGGCTTCCACCATTTACCATGCGACCCTGTTGGCCGATCTGAATATTGTCGAGCGGCTGGAGCATATGTACACCGTGGACTATGTGCCGCTGGGTATGGACGCCACCATCTATTGGGGCAGCAATGTGGACTTTAAGTTCTCCAATTCCACCAATAACCCCATCCGCATTGACGCCTATCTGAAGGACGGCAAGGTGCATATTGGTCTGGTGGGCACCAAGGAGAGCGAGTATACGGTGAAGCTGGATTCCAAAACGATTTCCACCACCCAATGGAAAGATGTAACCCAGGTGGATGAAACCAAACCCGCCGATTACAAGCAGGTTACCGTCACGCCCTATACCGGCTATAAGACCGTTACCTACAAGCAGTATATTGACGCCGACGGCAACCCGGTCTCCGATTGGGAGAAGGTCCAGTTCCCCAACAGCACCTATCAGAAGCGGGACCGTGTGACGGTCATCGGTAAGCAGGAAGAGGAAAAGCCGGAGGAGCCGACGACACCGACCGATCCCAACAACCCCACCGATCCCGGTACGGGCGGTGGTACGACAACCGATCCCGGTACGGGCGGTGGTACCACGACAGACCCCGGCACCGGCACCACCACGCCCACCGATCCCGGTACGGGCGGTGGCACCACAACGGACCCGGGTACCGGCGGTGGAACGACCACAGAGACCGGCAACGGTTCCGACGTGCTGGAATAATTCAATACCAAAACAGGAGCGCTGCACAGCGGCGCTCCTGTTTTTTTGCGTGTAATCCCTTCTGCATAAAAAAAGCGTTCTAAGGACCGGTGCGGCTGCATAGGATACCTTATAGGGAGGGATTGCCATGCAGAGCGATAAACTCAGGGTCCGCCGCCGGGCGGCGTCCATGCTCACCATGGCCCTGGCCCTGCGGCTGATGATGGCGCTGGGGGTGGAGGACTGGACCGCCCGCACCTTAGAAGCGTGGCTGGCGCCGCCGGTACCGGCGGCCGCCATGGCGGCCACAGCGCCGGAACAAACACAGGAACCGGAGCAGAAGACGCCGGAACCGGCACAACAGGAGGAGCCTGCCTCGCCGCAATCGGAACCGGAAGGGGACAAGCTGGTGTTTACCAAGGAGGATGCAGCGGCCATCACCATCGGCGGGGCCTGCACCTACGATGTGGACCCGTGGGAACTGCTGCAGCGGGAAAGCGTTCTGAATTTTGACCAGGACGGCCCCACGGTGCTTATTGTCCATACCCACACCTCCGAAGCCTACACCATGGAGGCCGGATGGGAATACGACGAAAACGAAACCGCCCGCACCCAGGACACGGAATACTCCGTGGTACGGGTGGGGCGGGTCTTGGCCGAGGGACTGGAAGCGCGGGGAATCTCCGTGCTCCACGACACGTCCTTCAACGACTATCCCAGTTATAACGGGGCCTATAATTCCACGCTGAAAAAGATTGAGCAGTGGGTGGAGGAGTATCCGACCATCCAGATGGTCATTGACATCCATCGAGACGCCGGGGCCAACGCCGACGGCACGCCGGTGCGCCACGCTGTCACCCTGGACGGACAGGAGACGGCCCAGCTGATGCTGGTGGTGGGCACCGACCAGGGCGGTTTGAGCCACCCCAACTGGCAGGATAATCTGAGCTGGGCGCTGAAATTACAGGCGGTGCTGGAACGCCAGTGGCCGGGCCTCTGCCGCAATCTGGATTTGCGGACCGAGCGGTTCAATCAGCATATGACGCCAGGGTCTCTGCTGATTGAGGTGGGTTCTTCGGGCAATACGCTGAAAGAAGCGTTGGCGGCGGCGGAGCTGCTGGCCGACGGACTGGCGGACCTGATCGAAGGAACTTAGGCCGTTTGCTGCTGGATGTGCTGGCGCAGCCAGCGGCCCCGCAGGTAGTAGATGATGAACAGAACGGTGGTGACGCCCCAGGTCAGAGGATAACTGAATGCAATGCCACTGTTGGTGGGGGTGTCGCCCACAAAGAGGAACAGGTATACCAGACGCAGGGCGCAGATGCCGCCCACGGTCAGCAGGGCGGGCTTAAGGCTTTCGCCCACGCCGCGCATGGCGCCGGAGAGAATCTCGATGCAGATATAGAGGAAGTAGTAAGGCGTAATGGCCAGGAGAATTTCTCCGCCGATTTCCCGCACGGCGGTATCCTCATTGAAAATGGCAATGAGGGGATTGCGGAACAGCACCATCAGGGCCACAATGGCGGCGGTGATGGAGAACTGCAAAATGAAACCGGTGCGGATGGTGGACTTGAGCCGGTCATAGCGGCGGGCGCCGAAGTTCTGGCCCACAAAGGTCATGACGGTGATGCCCAAAGCCGAGCTGATGGGCCAGTAGACGCTGTCCACCTTGCGGAAGGCGGCCCAGGCGGCAATGGAATCGGCGCCCAGACCGTTGATGAACGCCTGGATAAAGACGTTGGAAATGCTGTACATGGAGGACTGGACACCGGCAGGCAAGCCGATGCGCAGCATGTGGGACAGCAGGGAGGGCTGGAAGTAAATCCGCTTCAAATGGAGCCGGAAGATATCCTTGGTGCGGCACAAAGAGACCAGCACCAGCACGGCGCAGATCACCTGGGCGATAGACGTGGCAATGGCGGCACCGGCAGTGCCCAGGGGGATGACCACCACCAGCAGCAGGTCCAGTACAATGTTGAGGACGCAGCAGACGGCCAGGAAATAGAGGGGCCGCCGGGCGTCGCCCACGGCCCGGAAAATGCCGGAGCCCATGTTGTAGATCATGGAGGGGATCATGCCAAGGAAGTAGAAGCGCATATAGTCTTCGGCATAATGGAAAATGTCTTCGGGGGTTTTGATCCACCGGAGAATGGTGGGGGAGCCGAAGACGCCCACCAGCGTCAACAGGCCGCCGCAGACCACGGCCAGCACAATGGCCGTACAGACGGCACAGCGCAGGGCCATGCGGTGGCGGGCGCCGTAGTGCTGGGAGATGACCACCGACGCGCCGGAGGACAGGCCCACAAAGAAGTTGACCAGCAGATTGATCACTTCCAGGTCCGTGCCGCCGACAGCGGCCAACGCTTCCTTACCCACAAAGCGGCCCAGAATGACCGCGTCAATCATGGAGTACAGCTGTTGGAACAGCGTCCCCAGAAAAATGGGAAAGAAAAACAGCAACATCTGTTTCCAGACGACGCCGTTGACAATTTTGTTATTCTGTACGGTGGTTCCCATGGCGGACCGTCATCTCCTGTTCATGATAGTCTGGATGGGGCGGAAAAAGAGCCGGGGCGCACCCCGACTGCTCGTTCCCAACACAACAGAATTTTCGCCAAAAGGCAAGAGGCAGCGGCAAAAAAGTTCACCAATCTTTTAACTCCTGTGGTATAATCACGGTATCTTGATACAGGAGATGATTCCATGACTTCCACCGTACTGTCCGGTCTGGAACCGGCGGCGGTTTTTCACTGGTTTGAGCAGATCAGCGCCATTCCCAGAGGCTCCGGCCACACGGCGGCCATCAGTCAGTTCTGCGCGGACTTTGCCGCGCAGCGGGGCCTGCGGTGCTGCCGGGACCAGACCAACAGCGTCGTCCTTTACAAGGACGCTTCCCCCGGCTATGAGGACCACCCCACCGTGATTCTCCAGGGCCATCTGGATATGGTTTGGGAGAAGACGGCGGACTGTGACCTGGATTTCCGCACCCAAGGATTGCGGCTGGCCGTGGACGGTGACCAGATCTATGCCCAGGGTACCACCCTGGGCGGTGACAACGGCATCGCCATTGCCTACGCCCTGGCCCTGCTGGACGACCCTGACGCCATCCACCCGCCCCTGGAGGTGCTGCTGACTGCCGACGAGGAAACGGACATGGCTGGTGCGGAAGCCCTGGACCCGTTGCTGCTCCGGGGGCGGCGTATGGTGAATCTGGATTCCGAGGAGGAGGGCGTTTTTACCGTCAGCTGTGCAGGCGGCGTCACGGCCAACATTGCCCTGCCCTATGACACGGCCCCCGCGGCGGGATACCTGTACCGGCTGCGGGTGACGGGCCTGCTGGGCGGTCACTCCGGCAGCGACATCGATAAGGGACGGGCCAATGCCATTCTGCTGCTGGGGCAGGCTTTGCGGCTCCTGGACCATGTGACGCCCCTGCGGGTGGCAAGTCTCCGGGGCGGCGGCCGGGACAATGTGATTCCCAGAGAGGCCGAGGCGCTGTTTGTGGCGCCGCCGGACAAAGAGCGGAGTTTGGCTGCGGCTGCCGAAGCCTTTGCCGCCGAGCTGCGGGAGGCGTATCCGGTGGAGACGGGGCTGACCATCACCTGCACGCCGGACAACACCGGTGTGGCGGAAATCTGGGACCGGCCCAGCACCCAACGCTTTCTGCGGCTGCTGACGGAGGTGCCCAACGGCGTCCAGTCCCGCAGCCGCTCCATGGAAGGTCTGGTGGAGACGTCGCTGAACCTGGGTATTCTCCGGGTGGCCGGTGACACGGTGAAGCTGACCTTTGCCATCCGCAGCAGTCTGGAGCGGGACAAGCGGTATCTGACCGCTGTGCTCCAAGGCATCGCCCAGCAGTCCAACGGATTGTATTTCGACCTGGGCGATTACCCCGCCTGGGAGTACCGGGAGACGTCGCCCCTGCGGAACATTGCCGTGGAAGTTTACCGCCAGCAATATGGCCGGGAGCCCCAGGTGGTCTCCATCCACGCGGGGCTGGAGTGCGGTGTTCTCAGCAAAAAGCTGCCGGGACTGGACTGTATCAGTCTGGGCCCCAATCTCTTTGATGTCCATACGCCCCAGGAGCGCATGAGCATTGCCTCTGTGGCCCGGACCTGGGACTATCTGCGGGCGCTGCTCAAGGCGCTGTAAAGATGGGCAGACTGGGGGCGGCCAGGGAGAAGGCCATGAGGCTGACGCCGTAGACGGCGGCCAGAACGATAAGCAGTCCCACAAAGGGCATGGCCCGGCACGTCCGTTCCAGCCGGTAAGCCGTGAAAAAGCCCAGGGCCATGACGGCGTAATAAAGGGTGATATCCACCCACAGGGATTCCACGCCGAAGCCGGTTTTCAGCAGATAGTACACCCCTGTCAGCACCAGAGGTTGGAGCAGCAGCGCCGCCAGCGCCCCACTCCACCAGCGCAGCGGGTCGGCTTTCCGCCGGGCCACCAGGGCCGAAGCCACCAGAAAGGGCCAGTACAGCAGCTTTAAATGTTCCCAGACGCTCTCACTGACCGGGGCCAGCAGCCCCACCAGGGGAATGGGCAAAACATTGTAGGCAAAGTGCATGGCCGTACCGGCCAGGGACGACAGCACAAAGGCCCACAGCAACGGTTTTTTAGTCATTGGAAAAAACCCCCTTCACACCGCTATCCTATGGTGGGAAGGGGGTTTTTATGACGGGTCAGCTGCCCTTAATGGCGTTGTAGACGTTGAGCATGGTGATGTAGGTCTGCTCGCGGGTGTAGGTACCCTGGGGATTGAAGGCGTTATTGCTGCCGTTCATAATGCCGCAGGAGGTGACGAACTGAACGCCCTCAGCGGCCCAGGGGGACACCTTGGCGGCGTCGGTGAAGGTGGGATTCTTGGTGGGCGTCACGGTGCCCAGGAGCTTCACAGCCCGCTGAATCATAATGGCGGCCTGCTCCCGGGTGATGGAGTTGTTGGGGCGGAAGGTGCCATCCTCATAACCGGTGACGATGCCCAGGGCAGCAGCCAACTGGACGTTGTAGTTGTCGTAATCGGTGAATTTGTAGGAGGCAAACTCGTCGCCGTAAATGCCCATCTCATCGCGGATCGTATCGGCGCTCTTGCCCAGGCAGGCGGGGAACAGCTGCAGCACCGTGGCGGCAAATTCCGCCCGGGTGATGGGGCCCTTGTAGCCGTAGGTGAGCCAGGAGGGGATCAGACCCAGGGAGCGGGCCTTTTCCACATCGGCGGCGGCCCAGGAAGAGGGGGTATGGGGGTCGGCTACACCGGGGTCGATGGCGTTGGAGCCGCTGCCGCCGGATTCGGGATTCTCATAGGGCTTTTCGTTGGGGTCCTGGGGAACGATGGTCAGAACCACGGCCAGCTCCCGGCCTGCCGGGGTCAGGAAGCCGCTGCCGTCGGCGTAGAGCATGGAGGAGGCACCGCCGTCCAGGCTGATGGCGTGGACCGCGCCCAGAGCAATCAGATCGTTGGCAATCTGGGGGAAGGTGCCGGAGGCGGTGCCCAGCAGCAGACGGCCGTCACCCATAACGGCGGCAAAGGACCGCAGGGAAGAGCTGGTGTTGGACTGCTTGGGATCGCTGTCGTACTGGGAGTTATAGGAGCTGTTGGCGGTGACGTTCTGCTTGCTCTGCACCAGCATGCGGCCGCCGGTGACGATGGTCTTCATGTTGTCCCACATGGCCTGATCGGCGGTGCGGGTGCCGGTGTAGTTGTAGGCGAAGCGAATGGTATCGCCCACGGCGGGCAGGCTGTTCCACTGGCTGACATTGGCCACAGCGCCGGAATTGTAGATCAGAACGCTGCATCCGGCGGGGGTGGTGTAGGTGCCGCCGCCGTTGACGGACACCACTTTGTCGTCCTTGATGGTGAAGACCTTGGAGGAGGCGGGGACCGTATAGGCCAGCTTCAGGTCATCGGTCATCAGCATGATGCCGGTGGAGTCGTTGTACAGCTTGTTGACGCCCCAGACGGTGGCCGTGCCCTTGCCGCTGATAACGGCGGTGGTCTGGATGGTCACCCGGTCGATGGCCACTTTGCCGTCATAGGTGAAGCCGATGACGTTGTTGGCGTCGCCGGCGTGGAGCACTTGGCCGTCCCGGACCAGCGCGCCGTAAACCTCGGCGCAGTTGGAGGGGAAGACGTTGCCGGCGCCGGAGTAATAGGAGTTGAAGAAACCGCCGTTGACGGCGGCCACGCTGCCGGTGACCATGGAGGAGGCTGCCGTGTCGGTGTGGAGGCCGTCGGTGCCGATGACCACGTCACCGGTGCGGCCGGCCATGTCCACATAGACCAGCTTGCCGCCGGAAGCCACGCCGGAACCAGTGGTGACGCCGCTGGCGGCATGGGCCGCCGGAATCAGCGCCAGCGTCATGGCAGCGGCCAGGGCCAGGGAAAGCAATCGTTTCATGATGGATGCCACTTCCTTCTTTTAATTTTTCCACTTATAAGTGTACCACATGCGGTATCATTTGGAAAGACGATGCAGCATGCATAGATTCGTCATTTTCAACAAATACAAAAAGGAGTGTATATTGATGAAATATTGCGGCAGAATTATGGATAAACCGCGTTTTTACTCAGAAAATCCGAATAAAATTTTGAAAGCCTAAAAGTTTGTTAGGTTCTGAATGGGCGATGTTCAAGATATACAATGCAAAATGCCAAAATCCGGCGATGTTTATGGGCTTCGTCTATTGCACCGAAGAAAAAAACGTGATATCTTAATGGAAACGACAAGGGCTGTCGGGCGTACCAGACGGCCCGGCGGAGTGCTTTTACGGATCGGCTTGCGGGTACGCTACCTGCAAGCCGTTTTTTTGCGGCCGGAATCCGGCCCACGGACAGGAAAGGATGGCAGTATGGCGAAAGGTTTTAACCGGAAGATCGTTTTGGAGGACGGCAGCGAATACTATGGCCGGGGCTTTGGCAGCATGGATACCCGTGTCTGCGAGCTGGTGTTCAACACCTCCATGGTGGGCTATCAGGAGATTGTCTCCGACCCCTCCTATACCGATCAGATTGTGGTCATGACGTACCCCCTCATCGGCAACTACGGCACCGCCGACGACGATTTTGAGACGAAGATTCCCACCATCGGCGGTCTGGTGGTTCGGGAGTACAACGACAACCCCTCCAACTTCCGCTATACCAAGACGCTGTCGGAGATTCTGGAGGAGAACCACATTCCTGCCATTGAGGGTTTGGACACCCGGCTTCTGGCCCGGTCCATCCGGGATCACGGCAGCCGTAAGGTGCTGCTCTGCGACGCCGATTTGCCCTTGGGTGCGGCGCTGGAGCTGCTGAACACCACGGAGCTGCCCCACGATCAGGTGAAGCGGGTCAGCTGCCGCAAGCGCTGGTACTCCCGGACCTCCAACCCCAAGTTTGACGTGGTGGCCGTGGACTGCGGCATCAAACTGAATATCATCCGTTCCCTCAACGCCCGGGGCTGCAACGTCACCGTGGTGCCCTACGATACCCCGGCCTCGGTCATCGCCGGTATGAATCCCGACGGCATTTTCCTGTCCAATGGCCCCGGCGACCCGGAGGATGTGACGCCGGTCATCGAACTGGTCAAAGAGATGCGGGGCAAGTATCCCATCTGCGGCATCTGCCTGGGCCACCAGATGATCTCCCTGGCCTACGGCGCCAAAACATACAAGCTGAAATTCGGCCACCGCGGCGGCAACCACCCGGTCAAAAACCTGCGCACCGGCAAAATCGAGATCACCAGTCAGAACCACTCCTACGCCGTGGACGCCGATTCCGTCAAGGGCACCGGCCTGGAGGCCACCCATATTAACCTGTTGGACAACACCGTGGAGGGCGTGGCCTGCCGCGAGGACAAGGTTTTTTCTGTGCAGTACCACCCGGAAAGCGCCCCCGGTCCCCAGGACAGCGGTTACCTGTTTGATGAGTTTCTTGCTATGATGAAGGAGGGCAAGCCCAATGCCTAAGAGAACAGACATTCGCAAAGTCATGGTCATCGGCTCCGGCCCTATCGTCATCGGACAGGCCGCCGAGTTCGACTACGCCGGCACCCAGGCGTGCCTTGCCCTGAAAGAGGAGGGCTACGAGGTCCTGCTGGCCAATTCCAACCCTGCCACCATCATGACCGATACCTCCATTGCCGACAAGGTCTATATGGAGCCTTTGACGGCGGAGTACGCCGCCCGCATCATCCGGGTGGAGCGGCCCGACGCTCTGATTCCCGGCATCGGCGGGCAGACCGGTTTGAATCTGGCCATGGAGCTGGAAAAGATGGGTGTGCTCAAGGAGTGCGGCGTGGAAATGCTGGGCACCTCCAGCGACTCCATCCGCCAGGCCGAGGACAGAGAGCTGTTCAAGGAGCTGTGCCAGCAGTTGGGTGAGCCGGTGCTGCCCTCTATCATCGCCAATTCCATGGACGAGGGCTTGAAAGCCGCTGAGGAAATCGGCTACCCTGTGGTGCTGCGTCCCGCCTTTACCCTGGGCGGCACCGGCGGCGGTTTTGCCGACAATGAAGAGGAGTGCTGTGAAATCCTCAAAAATGCCCTGTCCCTGTCACCGGTCCATCAGGTGTTGGTGGAAAAGAGCATCAAGGGCTACAAGGAAATCGAATATGAGGTCATCCGTGACGCCAATGATACGGCCATCACTATTTGTAACATGGAGAACATCGATCCCGTAGGCATCCACACTGGCGACTCCATCGTGGTGGCTCCCAGCCAAACCCTGACCAATAAGGAATACCATCTGCTCCGCGACAGCGCTTTGAAGCTGATCCGCGCCCTGAAAATCGAGGGTGGCTGCAACGTCCAGTTTGCCCTGGACCCGGCTTCCTTCCGCTATTACCTCATCGAGGTCAACCCCCGTGTGTCCCGTTCCTCCGCCCTGGCCTCCAAGGCCAGCGGTTACCCCATTGCCCGGGTCTCCGCCAAAATCGCCGTGGGTATGCACCTGGATGAAATCCAACTGGCCAACACCCCCGCCAGCTTCGAGCCGTCCCTGGACTATGTGGTGACCAAAATGCCCCGGTTCCCCTTTGACAAGTTCGCGGACGCCTCCAATGCACTGTCCACCCAGATGAAGGCCACCGGCGAAGTCATGGCCGTGGGCCGTACCATCGAAGAATCCCTGCTCAAGGCTGTTCGGTCCCTGGAGACCGGTGTGTGCCATCTGCATATGGCCAAATTCGACACCATGGGGCCCCAAGAGCTGCTGGAGTATATCCAAATCGGCACCGATGACCGGATTTTTGCCATTGCCGAACTGATTTACCATGGCACCGACCTGGGCGTGATCTGCAATGCCACCAAGATCGACATGCTGTTCCTGGATAAAATCAAGAACATCATTGACTGTGAGCATGCTCTCAAGTCCAATGTGGGCGACCTGGATGTGCTTTGGAGCGCCAAGCGCATGGGCTTTTCTGACAAGTATATCGCCAAGCTGTGGGACACCACAGAGCTGGACGTCTGCGAAAAGCGCAAAGCCGCCGGTATTGTCCCTGTCTATAAGATGATTGACACCTGCGCCGCTGAGTTTGACAGCTATGTGCCCTACTTCTACTCCACCTACGAGCAGGAGAACGAGTCCATTGTCTCCGACCACAAAAAGATTGTGGTTCTGGGTTCCGGCCCCATCCGTATCGGCCAGGGCGTGGAATTCGATTACTCTACGGTTCACGCTGTCCAGACCATTAAGGCCAGCGGCTACGAAGCTATCATCATCAACAACAACCCGGAGACCGTCTCCACCGATTACACCTGTTCCGACAAGCTGTACTTTGAGCCGTTGACGGTGGAGGACGTGATGAACGTCATCGATCTGGAACAGCCCATCGGCGTGATTGCTTCCCTGGGCGGTCAGACGGCCATCAATCTGGCGGAACCCCTGATGAAGCGGGGCGTCAAGATCATCGGCACCGACTTTGCCGCTATTGAAAAGGCCGAGAACCGCGACGCCTTCGAGCGGGTCATGCAGGAATTGAAGATTCCCCAGCCCATCGGTGAGGCCGTCACCAATATCGAAGACGGCATCCGGGTGGCCAACCGCATCGGCTATCCGGTGCTGGTACGGCCCAGTTACGTTTTGGGCGGCCGGGCCATGCAGATTGTTTCCAAGGACCAGGATTTGAAGACGTACCTGCAAACTGCCGTTTCCATTAACGAGGAACAGCCGGTCCTGGTCGATAAGTATATTGTGGGTAAGGAGCTGGAGGTAGACGCCATCTGTGACGGTACCGATGTGTTCGTCCCCGGTATCATGGAACTAGTGGAGCGGACCGGCATCCACTCCGGCGACTCCATCAGCGTTTATCCCACCTTCTCCATCTCCCAGAAGGTCAAAGACACCATTCTGGACTATACCCGCAAGCTGGGCCTGGGCATTGGCATCGTGGGCCTGTATAACATCCAGTTCATTGTGGACAAGAACGAGAACGTCTACGTCATCGAGGTCAACCCCCGTTCCTCCCGGACCGTTCCCTTCCTGTCCAAGGCCACCGGCTATTCCCTGGCCGATATTGCCACCAAGGTTATTCTGGGCCACAGTCTCAAAGAGCAGGGCTTCCGGGAACTGTACCCGAGAGAAAAGCAACGCTATTATGTGAAGGTCCCGGCCTTCTCCTTCTCCAAGATCGCCGGTCTGGACGCCTATCTGTCCCCCGAAATGAAGTCCACCGGCGAGGCCATCGGCTACGATGTGAACTTGAACCGTGCCCTGTATAAGGCCCTCAAGGCCAGCGGCGTCGGCGTCAAGGACCACGGCACCGTTGTGGTCACCGTGGCCGACGAGGACAAGGACGAAGTGCTGCCCCTGGTCAAGCGGTTCTACCGCCTGGGCTACAATATCGCCGCCACCTTCGGCACCGCTGAAAAGCTGAAAGCCCATGGCATCCGCGTCCGGGTTCTGGGCAAGCTCAGTGAGGGCAGCGATGAGATTTTGCAGACCATCCGGCGGGGTGAGGCCAGCTATATTCTCAACACCCGTGCCATCAATTCCGGCATCCATTACAAGGACGGCTATGCCATCCGCCGCTGCGCCGTGGAAAACAACGTGACCATGTTCACGTCTCTCGATACAGTGCGGATGCTCCTGGGGACCCTGGAGGAGATTTCCTTCTCTGTGTCCACCATTGACGAACAATAAACAGTATGGGCGCGCTGCCGCGGCAGCGCGCCCGATTTTTGCTATTTCCGTAATTTCTGACAATATTGGGTACAGAGTTTGTCGGTGCAGTTGGAACACTTCAATGCTTCATTGGACTGCTCCCAGAATCGTTCCGGGTGCAGCAGGACGCTCAATTCCCACATGCAGAAGACCACCACCGACAGAAAACACAGGCTCCAGGAATAAAAACTGGGGACAAAAAACAGGGGCGTAAACATCATCAGATGGTCCCAGTTGAAAATGCGGCAGGTGGTACAGCAGCGGTTTTTCATCATCAGCCGGAATGGGCACCAGATGAGAACACAGATGAGGTCACAGACGTAAAACGCCGCCGACAGCAAAAACATCATACTGCGGCTAAGAATCCCCAGATGGTACAGCAGTCCCTGGACCGCGCCAAAGGTCACCCACAGCACCATCACCTTATAGGCGGATTTGGTGGTGGAAACGATATAGTCCCGCAACGCCTGATGGTTGATTTTTTCCCGAATGGGCTGGAATCGCTGCTGGAACAGCTTTTGGGACCCCAGGGCAATTTGCCGCTTGGCGGGAATCAGCTGGCACAGCATATCGAGGACCCACACCAGCCACAGCAGATGCAGCACGGAAAAATGGGAGAAGAAGCGCATACCGTACAGAATATCAAAGGACGACGGGTGGCGCAGCCACAGCAGGACGCAAAAAAGAAAGATGACGCAGCGAATGGCCAGGTCAATCCAATACCGTTTTCGGATGGGGGACATGGGGGCGCGTCCCTGGGGCACAGTGGAAGTGGAATGCTCCATGGAACCTCCTTGGTGCAGCGGTCCCGTGGGCGCGGACCCCGACAGGACCGAGTATTCTTATAAAGATTATTGTAAGAGGTAGGCGAAGGGGTGTCAAGACTGGACGGGAAATGGAAAAGGGGCGGCAGTTCGGGAATGACACCGATGGTGCATAACATTCCAGAATGCCGCCGCTTGCGCGTACAGTGCTCCAAAGAAAACTGCGTGTATGGCATCTCCGGCAAGCGGGAGGATAAAATTTGAAAACCACTTGCGCAGCCAGAGAAAATTGATTATAATCAGTCTTGAGGAAAACGGAATAAGTGCGGCAGGCCACAGGTGCGGCAACACCTGTGGCCCTGCGCGGGTGCATGCACCACCCACACAACGGATATCCGTACCACAGTATTATTATACCCTTGCTGACCGCAACTTTGCAAGTGGTATCCTGCTATTGTGCCGTATGATTCGTGCTGTGTGGAGGTATTTTTACCCGCACAGCACGATTTTTGTTTTCCTCACGGACAGGCGCAGGGGGGCGCAAGCCCCCTTGCCCTTCCCGTGAGAAAACATAATACGGAGGAAAAAAGACATGAAACACTTACACAAGGCAATCTCACTCTCTCTGGCCCTGGCGCTGTCCGCTGGACTTTCGGTACCGGCCCTGGCGGCGGATACCGCTGCCATTCAGCAGAATACCCCTATGGGTTTGCAGGACACCTACACAATCAACGGAATCATAGGCAGGGAAACCTGTCAGATTGGAGCAGAAATCTATGATGATTCTACCGGCGATAAGAACATTATGTTTGATCTGTCTGAAACAGAGCCGGTTGACATCTATGTGGTTCATCCGGGTGAAGTAGCGGATATAACTGGTACCAATGGATGCTTTGTTGTCTCTGTAAAGCTGGAAAATGGGAAGATTTATCCCAATGATAGCTTTGACTGGACTACAACAGACCCTTGGAGCAATCTCAAATGGGAGACAGTTCCAAATCCCATGGACCCCAGCGACCCCTCGATTGCTCTTACAGAGTTTGATGGCTCTGTGACATTGGACAAAGAGGGATATTATGTAATTTCTGCATGGACGTATGATGGCATGTACCATGTCGGTGAGATGGCTCGCGTTCTCCATGTGACTTCCAATGGCAGCACGCCGACAGAGCCGGAGCAGCCGGCCAAACCCACCGGCGCGTTTACGGATGTGTCTGCCGACGCCTACTATGCTGATGCCGTCAAGTGGGCTGCGAAAGAGGGAATTGCCGGCGGCACCAGCGCCACCACGTTCAGCCCCGACGCCACCTGTACCACCGCGCAGATCCTGACGTTCCTGTGGCGGGTCAACGGTTCCCCTGAACCTGCAGCGGCTGCGTCCTTTACCGATGTTCCCGCAGATGCCTATTATGCAAAGGCCGCTGCCTGGGCTGCGGAAAAGGGACTGGTTTCCGGCGCGACCCTTAACGGCGACGCACCCTGCACCCGGCTGACCACGGTGACATACCTGTGGAAGCTGGCCGGACAGCCCGCCACGGACAGAATCGCGGCATTTACGGACCTGGCAGCAGAGGGAGACGGGATCCAGGCCGTTTCCTGGGCGGTGGAGCAGGGCATCGCCGGCGGCACCGGTGCAACGACCTTCTCGCCCGACAGCACGTGTACCCGCGGCCAGATCGTCACGTTCCTGTATCGGGACATGGCGTAAAATGAATAAGGGAAGCATATAAAAAGTTTGGCCTGGAATCCTGTGGGATTCCAGGCTGTGTTGCATTCCGCCGGCAACAGGGGTATACTACGGATAAAATCAATCAAGGAGGTACCGACCATGGATCAGAGACTGGAGATGCTGTGGGGCGGATGCAGCGCCGTGGGATGGCAGACCGAGGACGGCAAAGCGTTGTGGGCCCGCAATATGGATTTTAACCGCATGGCGGCGGGCAGCGCGCCGACGTATCTGCCCAAAGGCACCGTGATGACGGCAGCAGAGGGGGTGACGGCCCCGGCCAAATACGCCGCCGTGGGCATGGGACTGCTGGCCGTGCCCGGCCTGCCCCTGCTCTATGACGGCGTCAACGAGGCGGGACTGATGGGCGGCCAACTCTACTTCCGGGGGCTGGCCCGATATGCCGACGGCCCCGAACCGGGCAAACAGTCCATGCAGCCGCCCCTGCTGGTGGGGTGGATGCTGAGCCAATGCGCCACCCTGGACCAGGTGGCCCAGGCATTGGAACAGACGTTCACCCTGGTCAATACGCCCCTGTTGGGGGCAGTCTCTCCGCTGCACTGGTCTTTTTCCGACTGCACCGGCGAAGTCATGGTGGTGGAGTCCGACGCCAACGGCCTGCATATCTACCGCAATACCGTGGGTGTCATGACCAACAGCCCGTCCTATGACTGGCACCGGACCAACCTGCTCAACTACGCCGCCATCCGGGACCTGGACTACGACACGGTGGAGATGGGCGGCGAACGGTTGGAACAGTGCTTCTCCGGTAGCGGTGCCCAGGGTTTGCCCGGCGATTGGAGCGCCCCATCCCGCTTTGTCCGTTTGGCTTATTTGCGGAAGTTTGCCGTCCGGGGCAAGGACGAAAAACAGGGCATTGCCCGGCTCCTTCGGATCATGGGCAGCGCAGCCTTTCCCCTGGGGATGGTACGGGTCAGCCAGCCCGGCGAAGCCACGGAATTGGACCAGAATATTCAGCCTTGGGACTACACCATTTACACCGTGGCAGCCTGTGCCCAGACGGGCCGTTTCTGCTGGACCACCTATGACAATCCCGCCATTCGTTCCGTCACTCTGTCGGAATTGGAAGCCTTTGCTCAGCCTATGCAGCTGCCGATTTGGGAGGAAACGGAATTTCTACCAGTCCTTGCACAGCAATAGTACAAAAGACGCCGAAAAAGCCCGCCCCGAATGTGTTCGGGGCGGGCGATTTGGTTATGTAGGAAGTATCCTGCCGGGGCGATTACACGCCGGCCAGCTCCTTGGCCTTCTGAGCGGCGGAAGCGGCATCCTCGGTGTAAGCGTCGGCGCCGATCTCGTCAGCAAAAGCCTGGGTGATGGGGGCGCCGCCAACCATGACCTTGATGTTGCTGCGGAAGGGAGCAGCGTTCAGGGCAGCCACGGTCTCCTTCAGGGAAGGCATGGTGGTGGTCAGCAGAGCGGAGCAAGCCACGATCTTGGTGTCGGGGTTGGCCTCGACCATCTCCACGAACTTCTCCTTGGGAACGTCGACGCCCAGATCGATGATCTCGAAGCCAGCGGACTCCATCATCATAGCAACCAGGTTCTTGCCGATGTCGTGCAGGTCACCGGCGACGGTGCCGATGATGATCTTGCCGGCGGCGTTGGTCTCGCCGGAAGCCAGGTGGGGCTTCAGAACGTCCACGCCCTTCTTCATGGCGCGGGCGGCAACCAGCATCTCAGGAACGAAGATCTCGCCGGCCTTGAACTTGGCGCCGACGGAATCCATGGCAGCGATCATGCCCTCGTTCAGGATGGCGGTGGGATCGCAGCCGGCGTCGAGAGCCTCCTGCACAGCGGTGGGAACCTTCTTGGCCTTACCGGCCTCAACAGCGGCAAATACTTCCTGAATCTTCTCGTTCATGGGAAAAACCTCCTAAAAAATAAATTCAAAATGGTTTGATTTTTACAGGCAATGGATTACAGCAAGCCCTGTCTGTGGGCGGCAATGTAATTCATGCAGTCCTCATCCTGCTCGGTCAGCAGCTCGGTGGCGTACATGAGGCCCACCATGTCCTTGTTGGTGGGGTCCACGATGGCGCTGTCCATACCGGCCTGCATGGCCAGGGCCATAAAGGCCATATTCAGCGGCTTGCGGAAGCCGGGGAAACCAAAGGAGATGTTGCTTAGACCACTGGTGATGTGGATATCAGGGTACTGGGCCTTGATGCGGCGGCAGCACTCGGAGAACAGGGTAAAGGCGGCCTGGTTGGTGGCGGCAGCCTCGACCAGGGGATCGATATACAGACGGTTGGGAGCGATGCCGTATTCCTTGGCCTTGGCCATGATCTTCTCAAACACGGCCATACGGTCCTCCACGCTCTGCGGAATGCCGCTCTCGCACAGCAGGGCGATGCAGCCCCAATCGGTGTCGGCAATGGCGGGGAAGACAATGTCGGTCTTCACGCGGCCCTGCTCATCCTTCTCCATGGAGACGGAGTTGACGATACCGGTGCGCTTGCAGAACTTAAAGGCTTCGGCGCAGACAGCGGCGCTGGGGCTGTCAACAGCGATGGCCACATTCTCCAGCTCGTCGGGAATGACGGACTCCACTTCCTCGATCATCCACTTCAGGGTTTCCACCTCAACAGCGGGATCGGTGGAGGCGCACACGTCGATGTACAGGGGTACGGGCTCCTCAAAATAATCCTCATCCTGGGCGGCGGCAATCTGTGCCTTGGCGCGCTCACGAATGAATTCGGCATCGCGCTCGGCGATGGCTTTGGCCACTACAGGAATGGCACCGTTGATCTTCTCACCAATGATAATCAATGAAAAGCGACCTCCTCATTTTGTGCATATTGCTGAAAAACGTAATGTTTTTTCTACGATATTGGTATTATATCTCAAATCTCTATGGTTTTAAATCCAGCAACCTATTGACAAATCATCATGATTTTTCCTACAATATGTATGATGAAAAACAGGAAAACTTCAGCATCGTATTCCGGTGCGATTTTCGTATTATCTGGGAGGTCATGACCATGAAACTCAGCCCCGCTCTGCTGTGCCGGGAGCTCTCCAAGCTGTATCCCGTGTCCACCGACGGCCCCCTGTCTGTGGAGCCGGTTCTGACCCGGCCCCAGCTGTTGGAACAGGGCGCCGCTCCCGCCGAAGGGGCCCTCTGTGTGGCGCCGGCCGGGGAGGACTGGAGCGCCGCCGCCGACCGGGCAGGACTGGTGCTCACTGTGGGCAGCGGCACCCCGCGGGGGCGGCAGGCTGTGGTAGACGCGCCCTCCACCGCCGCCGTGTACAACGCCATTCAGGCGGTGTTCGACCGCTACGACGGCTGGTACAGTGACCTCAGCGACTCCCGGCTCCAGGGCCAGTCCATCCAGACATTGCTGGAGCTGAGCCACAACCTGCTGGGCAAGCCCCTGGTGGTCATCGGCATGGATTTTTCGGTGATCGCTTCGGTGGAGGGCGAATCCCACGGCATGGCCCGGGGCATGTTCGGCGCCACCGAGGACACCTACGATGTGCTGACCACCTTGAAGCACAGCGGCAAATATGAGGCCGTGCGGCAGCTGGGCGGCTGGTTCCACTTCTACTCCGAGGAGGAGATGGGCAGCTGCATGTGTGTCAATATCAAAAAATACGGCCAGACCACCTACCGTCTGATGATGTTCGACACGGAGGAGCAGCAGGAGCCCATTTACGGCTTTCTGCTGGAACATCTGGCGGCCATGGTGGAGCACGCATTGCTCCATAACACGGCTCCCGTATCCGGCGGCAGCCACGCCATCCGCACCATCCTCCACACGGCCATCAGTGACCGGACGGCGGACTATGTGACCATCAGTCAACGGCTGGACGGCTGCGGCTGGCACAGCAGCCACGAATACCTGTGTATCGTGTTGCAGCTGTCCTATCTGGACCAAAAAAACCTGACCATCCACGCCATTTGCAGTTACATCGAAAACATCCTGTCCGGCTCCTGCGCCTTCCAATATAAAGACGATATTGTGGTGTTTGTGGATTTGACCCTGTCCTCCATGAGTCAGACGGATATCTCGTCCCGGTTGAGCTGTTTTGTCCGTGACAGCCTGCTGAAAGCCGGTTACAGCCGCGTACTTTTGGGCCATTTCAATTTCCGCCGTCAGTATGACCAGGCATCCATTGCCCTGGAGGTGGGCACCCGGCGGAATCCGTCCTTCTGGATTCACCGGTTCAACGACATCGCCTTTGACTACATTCTGGAGCAGGCCACCCGAAAGCTGCCGGGCTATATGCTGAGCCATGAACGGCTCCTGCGGCTCCGGTACGGCGACGAAGAAAATGGCACAGAGTACCTGCGTACTCTGCGCCTGTATCTGGACAATCATTTAAACGCGGTGCAGACGGCCCGGGAGCTGTTCATTCACCGCAGTACCTTCCTCTATCGCCTGGAACGCATCAAGGCGGTGCTGGGCACCGACCTGACAGACCCGGACGAGATTCTCTATCTGATGTTGTCCTTCCGGCTTATGGAGCGGGAAACGCCGGCGGACCCGTCCAGGCCCGCCGGACAGAACAGCGATCAGAACAGGAAACAACCCGTATAGGCGATGGTGTTGGGACCGTAGTTATATTTGAGACCGCTGTCGGTGCAAACCTGACTCACCAACAGTCCATAGGCCTCCATGGACGAGAACGCCTTGTCGGGGAACCGGCAGGGGGCGTCGGGATAGGAACAGGTCTGACATTGGCGGCAGCTGCCCACGCCCAGGGGCATGACATCCCCCAGTTTTTCCCGCAGAATGGGCAGCAGCTTTTGTTGGGACTCCTTCTGACGGTCCTCTGTGTCCCGAATGGATTCATAATCCCAGCTGTCTTCCAGCTCTCCCACGGTCTGCACCACCAGGGTGTGGCGGTAGTGGGAGAGCTTTTCTGCGCATTCCGCCAGCTCGCCGCAGGCCGGGGGGCAGGACCAGCAAACGCCGTAGCGGTGACAGGTGTTGGCGGCACACATGTCCCGGACCTCCTGCATGGGTTTCAGAATGGCTGCGTCGGCCACGGCGGCATGGGTGAATCCGGCCTCCAGGGCCAGGGACACAAGGGCTTCGTTTTCCATGGTTATTCCTCCTCCTCGCTGTCAAAGGAAAGCTCGTCCACAAAAATATCCTGGAATCGGGGATCGTTGGCCAGCTCCAGAAATTCCACCTCACCGGCCAGACGGCTGGCCAGTTCAAACTGGAAGTCTTCCCGGACGGCCAGCTTGGCCCCTTCACCGGCGGCATTGCCCACGGGGATGATCTTTTCCCGCAGAATCTTCGGCAGCAGTCCAATGGTGCAAGCGCTGTCGGGGGACATATAGTTGCCAAAGGCGCCCGCAATGAGAACCTGTTCAATGTCTCCGATGGCCACACCCAGCCGGTCGCACAGCAGCCGGATACCGGCGGCAATGGCGGCCTTGGCCAGCTGGACCTCCCGGATATCCGATTGGGTCAGACACACCGTATCATTAAAATAGTAGGCGGGCTTGCCGTCGGCCAGACCCAGGGCGGCGGGACCGTCCGGGTCAAAGCGGCCCGTCTCGTCCACCACGCCCAGCTCCAGCAGCACAGCCACGGCATCCAGCAGACCGGAACCGCAGATGCCCAGGGCCTCGCCGCCGCCCACGACGCTGTAGCCGATGGAACCGTCAGCGCCGGTAAAGACGTGGTCAATGGCCCCATCGGCGCCCCGCATGCCAAAGCGGATTTTCGCGCCCTCAAAGGCGGGACCCGCCGCCGTGGAGCAGGTGACGGACCGGCGGCGGTTGCCCAGGACCATTTCGCCGTTGGTGCCAATGTCGATCATCAGCGTCAGGGGCTCCCGGTGGTCCCAGCCGCAGGCCAGCAGACAGCCCACCGTGTCCGCGCCCACAAACCCGGCGATACAGGGCAGAATCCGAACCCGTCCGTCGGGGGCCATATGGAATCCCAATTCCTTGCCGGGCCGGACCTCCGCGGCCCGGTGCTGGGGCATATAGGGGGCCACCATCAGGGGAGCCGGGGAGTAGCCCAGCAGCAGATGGTGCATGCAGGTGTTGCCCACGGCGGAAATCAGACGCACATCCTCCCGGCGGCACTTTGCCGTATGGCAGAGGTTGCCCAGCATTTCATTGAGGGCCTCCCGGATGGCCGCCGTCAGGGGCTCCACACCGTGCTCCATGGCGTAACTGCCACGGGCTACCACGTCGGCACCGAATTGGGTCTGGGGATTGAGACGGCTGTCCACGGCCAGCTGGCCGCCGGTGCGGCCGTCCAGCAGATAGCCAACCAGGGAAGTGGTGCCCACGTCAAAGGCTGCCATGGCGAAGAACTCGCCGTCCGCAGCAGCGGCGGTGTCGGTCATGGAGATACCGCCGGTGAGAATGCGATTTTCCCCGTGACGGGGGAAGACGGCGGACACGTCGCCGCCCACCATCAATTGACAGGCGGGCAGCAGTTCGTCACCGGGCACCGGACCGCCGGCCATGGTCAGATGGTCCCGTCCGGCCGTGATGCGCACCAGACATTTGCCGCAGGTGCCCCGGCCGCCGCAGGGGGCGTCGGGTTTCAAACCGGCGGCAATGGCCGCCGCCAGCACCGTGGTCCCGGCGGTGACGGAGATGGAGACGGCGTCCTCGGGAAAGGTTACACAATACCGTTGCTCATCCAAAATGGGATTCCTCCTTTGTTGTTCCTATGGCGTTGCTCGTTAGATACCATTGTACTGCGGGAAAGTCGAAGTTGCAACAGCCAACAGAACAGACCCCGGACCGGGCACACCGCGTTATGCGGTGCGCCCGGTTTTTGCGTCCGGCAGGGCGGCGGCGGGTTTGGGAGCGCCTCGGAAGCATTTGCGCAGCAGGTCGAAGGGAATCACCGTGGCAGCCAGGAGGATGACGGCGGCCAGGTCTTGCCAGGGCAGGGGCGTGGTGCGGAAGACGGTTCCGCCGAAGAACACCAGCAGCAGTTGAATCACCGATACGGCGGCAAAAATCCCCACAAAGGCCGGATTGCGCCGCAGATTAGCCAGCAAGTACCGCCGGGTGGTCCGGGCGTTAAAGGCATTGAAGATGCCGCAGAAGATGAACAGGGTGAAAAAGGCGGTCAGATATCCCACATAGCTGTCCAGATAACCGAACCGCAGCCGGAACCAGGGATGGCGCAGGAAGACGGTACACAGCAGCACTGTATAAAGCCCCGTGGTCAGAATGTGGCCCATCATAGCACGGGTGAGAATGGGCTCGTCGCGACCCTTGGGCGGTTCTTGCATGTACCGTTCCAGGGGCGGCTCTCCGGCGAAGGCCAGACCGCCCAGAGTGTCCATAATCAGGTTGACCCAGAGCATTTGAGTGACGGTCACCGGTGTGTCGATGCCGATAAAGGGGGCCAAAAGGGAAACGCCCACAGCACAGAGGTTCATGGTCAGCTGGAAGGTGAGGAATTTCCGGATGCTCTTGAAAATTGTCCGGCCATAGCGGACGGCTCGGGCAATGGAAGCGAAATTGTCATCCAGAATGACGATGTCGCCGGCTTCCCGCGCCACCTCCGTGCCGCTGCCCATGGCAAAGCCCACATCGGCCAGCTTCAATGCCGGGGCGTCGTTGATGCCGTCGCCGGTCATACCGGCCACCAGCCCCAGGTCCTGGGCTGCCCGGACGAGACGGCTCTTGTCCGACGGCAGCGCCCGGGCCACTACCCGCAGCTTCGGCAGGGCAGCGCGGAGCTTTTCGTCGCTGAGACGGCCCAGCTCTTCACTGGTGAGGATCAGATCGCCCTCCTGGGCAATGCCCGCCTCCATGGCGACGGCCTGGGCGGTCCGGCGGTTGTCGCCGGTGATCATAACGGTCTGAATGCCCGCGCCCCGGACCTGTGCCACGGCTTCCCGGACGCCGGGCCGCAGGGGGTCCCGGATGGCCAGCAGACCCACCAGCGTCAGGGGGCATGTCTGCGGGTCCCCGGACCCCACGGCCAGCAGCAGTACGCGCATGGCCCGGTCCGTCAGCCGCTCCATGGTCCGGGACAGGGATCCGGGGACGCCGCCGCACCGGCGGCCCCGCCGGTCGTAATACTCCCGACACCGGGGCAGCAATACCTCCGGCGCACCCTTGTAGAGCAACAGGGGACGGGGACCGCTGAGCCGGGCACAGGCATATTTCCGGCTGCTGTCAAAGGCCAAAACAGGCTCCGCCTTGACGGTCCCAGCCCCATCAGCGGCAAAGGCCAGAACGGCCCGGTCCGTGCTGTTGCCGCCGGTGGGACGGCCCTGGACCAGCATTGCTTCGTTGCATCCGGCGCAGACCTGAGCGGCCAGCTGCCGCAGACTGCCGTCGGCAATGTCCGACAGGCGGGAACTGCTATGGCCGTCGGCGGAGTAAAAGGCGTCCACGGCCATGGTCCCGGCAGTGAGGGTGCCGGTTTTGTCGGTGAACAGGATGTTCATGCTGCCCGCCGTCTCAATGCCCACCAGTTTCCGGACCATAACATTGTCCCGCTTCATTCGCAGCATATTGGCTGACAGCACCACGGCAATCATCATGGGCAGCCCCTCCGGCACGGCCACCACCACAATGGCGATGGCAAGCAGCGCCGCGTGGAACAGACGGGACAGGACAAAGGCCGGGTCCTGCAAACAGGAGACAATGGCGGGCATATAAAAATTGTTGTCCAGCAGAATGGCATTGAACAGGTCGGCAAAGGCAATCAACCCCGCCGCCGTGTAGCCCAGACGGCTGATGGAGCGGGCCAGCTGCCCCAATCGGGCCTTCATGGGGCTTTCCAGTGCGTCGGCCTGTAGCTCCTTTGCCAACGTGCCATAGAGGGTGTGATCGCCCACCCGGCACACCAGCAGGATACCGTGGCCCTCGGTGATGACCGTACCCCGCAGCAGTTGATTTTTTACCGACGGTGACCAGTCCTTGGGGGCGGCGTCCCCGGCGGGGACCTTGCGGGCCTCCTTGCTCTCGCCATTGAGGGGCGACTGGTCCACCCGCAGACTGCCCGACAGCAGGATACCGTCGGCGGGAATCCGCTCTCCGGCCTGGAGCAGCACCAGATCACCCACTACCACGTCGGCAACGGGCAGGAGCCGGACGCCCTCGGCCCGTTTGACGCGGCAGACGGCGGCGTCGGCCTCCTGCTGCAAACGGGCGAAGGCTCGCTCGCTGCCGCATTCGGACACGGTGGAGACGAAGGTGGACAGGAACACCGCTACAGCGATGCCCACCGGTTCGGCCCAGGAGCCTTCCCCCAGGGAAACCAGCAGATTCAGCCCCAAGGCCACCAGCAAAATACGAATGATGGGATCGGAAAAACTCTCAAAAAACCGGGTGAAAAACGTCTTGCGGCTTTGCCGCGTAAAGGCGTTGGAGCCGTACCGCCGCCGGGCGGCCTCCACCTGGGCGCGGCTCAGTCCCGGCCGCGAACTCATTTCCATAGACAGTACCTCCCCGAAAGGTGTTTGCAACAGCCTATGCGCACAGTTGGACAGGTATGCCGCAGGGATTGCACCGGGAGCGTGCATATAGTATCATATACTATAATTGAGCGCTGTACGTTGGACAGTTGAAACAAAAAGGAAAGGTGGAATTTTGATGCACAACCAAAAACTCCTCCGCAAACTTTTGGGGCTGCTGTTGGCTGTGGGGACGCTGGCAGCGTCGGCCCTGCCGGTGTCGGCATCCCAAGTGACCTTCACCACTCTTATCGAGGCCCAGTATGAGGACGCCGGACAGTTTAATGAGGGGCTGGCCGCCGTCAAGAAAGATGGGAAGTGGGGATATATCGACGAGACCGGCGAGATGGTGATTCCGTTCCAATACGACAAAGCGTACCTGTTCCGGGAGGGACTGGCCCTGGTAGGCAAGCGGGAGCAGCGGGACGTGTGGCATCCCTCCGGCGAACTGGACCAGGGAGGCAACCGCGTTTATGAGGACGGTCCCGCTGATGTCTATGTGTGGTACATCATCGACGCTGAGGGCAACGAGACGCCCCTGATGGCTCTCGCCTATGTCTATGACGAGGAGACGCAGGAGAGCGGCTACGAGGAACAGCCCGCTTTCGGCCTTTGCAGTTCTGTCGATCAGCAGCCCTTCGAGGCCGGCTATTATAACGGCTATCTGAATCTGGAAGGCTATGTCCATCTGGAGGAACCGGAGAATCTGGTTTATGACCGTCAGGGCAACCGCCTGGACTTCGGATGGAATATGGCCAGTCTGGCATACAATGAGGGGGTATTCGCAGGATATACCGAGGGTGCGGCGGGGTTCTGCGTTCTGGACGCCACGGGCAAGGTGGTGCTCAGCAGCCAGGACAATTACCAGGTGGCTACGCTCCGGCCCTTCAACCAGGGCATGGCTCCGGCCCTGTGCTATCCGGAAGCGCTGAACTTTGCCGGTGCCTGGGGCTTTATGGACCGCAGCGGCAAGATGGTGATTCCTGCCCAATACAAGGATTTTTATGTCAGCGGCCCCTTGACGGAATACAAGGTGTTCAACGACGGCATTGCCGTGGTGCAGAGCATGGACGGCAAGTGGGGCGGCATCAACAAAAACGGCGCCACGGTGATTCCCTTTGCCTACGATTCCCTGCGGGTATTCCATGAGGGCCTGGCTGCGGCGGAGCAGGGAGGAAAATGGGGCGTCATCGATACGGCCAACCGCGTGGTGGTCCCATTCCAATACGACACTCTTAGCGGATACAATGAGGGCCTGTGTGTGGCGGTGCAGAATGGCCGTGCTTTTTGTATTGACCGGTACGGCAACGAGGTCCCAGGCTCCGACAGCGTGGATACCTCCATCTATTTCCCGGAGGGTACGGACAGTCTGGCCGTCTTTACGCCGGAGCGTATCGTTGTGGTGGAACAGGATGGCAAATATGGCTTTATGACCATGGACTATACCGCCGACCTGCCCCAACCGTCGGAGATGGACAGTTGGGCTTATGCGGAAGTCATCCAGGCCATTGAGGCCGGTCTGATTCCCCTGGACCTGCAAAATCAGTATCAGGCCAATATCACACGGGCCGATTTTGCCGCCTTGGCCGTGGAGCTGATTACCACCGAGACCGGCAAAACCGTTGAAGAACTGGTGATGGAAGCCACCGGCAAGACCATGACGGAATTGGTGACTGCGTATCCTTTCGCCGATGCCAACAGCGGGGACGTTCTGGTAGCCAACGCCTTGGGCATCATCAACGGCAAGGGCAACGGCATGTTTGACCCCTACGGCCAGCTGACCCGGCAGGACGCCGCAGCTATCCTTATGCGAACGGGCCAGTATTTGGGCAAGACGGAGACCGGCGGCACCACTGTGACGTTTACCGACCGGGATGCCATTGCCGGATATGCCCAGGAGGCGGTGGACTATGTCAGCGCTTTGGGCGTCATGAATGGAACTTCTGCCGATACGTTCTCCCCCTTGGGCAGTTATACCCGGCAGCAGGCGTATCTGACCGTCTGCCGCCTGTACGAAGCATTGCAATCATAACGTGACCGGGGCTTGCCGCCAAAGCGGCAGGCCCCGGTTTTGTCCCAGTATTGCGGTTTCAGGAACAAAAAGTGAAAAGTTTTCGCTTCCCAATATTGCCGCCCCCTTTTTCCTTGTCAAATGGCCGCCATCGTGGTATGGTAGGGACAACGAAGAAGGAGGAATTTCTATGCGGGAGCGCAGACCGTTCTATATGACAAAGTTCCGCTGTATCGGCGGTGACTGCCCCGACACCTGCTGTCGGGACTGGGAAGTGGTGCTGGATGAGGAGAGTGCCGCCTTTTATCGAACCGTGCCGGGCGAGCTGGGCGATTTATTGCGTGCTTCCATGACGGAACTGGACGGCGAGCCCTGCTTCTACCTCAAGGATGGGCTTTGCCCGCTGCTCAATGCACAGGGCCTTTGCCGCATCCAGCTGGAACTGGGCGAGGAACGTCTGAGTTGCTCCTGTGACCTGCACCCCCGCTTTGCCGAGGAATACGGCTCCCTGCGGGAGTGGGTGGTGTCCATGGCCTGCCCGGAAGCGGCCCGGCTGCTGTTGTCAGACCCGGCCCCGGTGGCCTTTGTGGAGGAACAGACCGACGAACCGGTGTCCGGCTGCAACGATTTGGACCCGCGTCTCTTTTTCTCTCTGGTGTCTCTGCGGAAGACGGCCTATGGTATTGTACAGGACCGGTCCGTGGACTGGCAGACCCGGTCGGCCAGGCTTCTGTCCCTGGCGGAAGCCTACCAGCGGAACCTGGACCAGCACCGTCTGGCCCGGCTGGACGGTGTAATACAGCGGTATGCTGAGGGACGGTATCCCCAAAACCTGTCCCTGGGCACGCCGGACTGGTCCCTGCTGGACACTTTGGAGCCCATCAATGATACATGGAACACCCTGTGGCGGCAGACAAGGGACTTTATTCCTACAGCGGAAGTGGAAACCGCATACCATCAGGCCACGGCGTCCTGGGACTACCAATGGGAACACCTTCTGATGTATTTCCTCTACCGGTATGTCCTCAAGGCCGTCAACGACCGGCAGGTGTTGCCCAGAATCCGGCTGGCAGTGTACAGTGTTCTTTGGCTGCGGCGCATGGAACTGGCCCAATTTGCACACCATGGATGGAGCATGGAAACCCGTATGGACCTGCTCCACCGCTACAGCCGTCAGGTGGAGCACTCCGCCGACAATCTCCAAAAACTGCATACCATTTTGACAAAAACTGTGATATAATACAGTAATTAATTAAATCAAACAAGGAGGCGATACCATGCGCATTGTCGTCAAAGTGGGCACTTCCACCCTGACCCACGCCACGGGGCGGCTGAATATCCGCCGGGTGGAAGCCCTCTGCAAGGTCCTGTCGGACCTGAAAAACGCGGGCCATGAGATTATTCTGGTGTCCTCCGGCGCCATCGGCATGGGCGTGGGCAAGCTGATGCTGACCAGCCGCCCCACGGATATGCCCACCAAACAGGCCGCCGCCGCTGTGGGCCAGTGTGAGCTCATGTATGTCTATGATAAACTCTTTTCCGAGTACCATCACACGGTGGCACAGATTTTGCTGACCGGCTCTGATGTGGAAAACCCCCAGCGCCATGACAATTTCCGAAACACCATGTTCCGGCTGCTGGAGCTGGGTGCCCTGCCCATTGTCAACGAGAACGATACCGTCGTCACCGACGAAATAGCCGTGGGCGACAATGACACTTTGGGAGCTGTGGTGGCCGTCAGCGTGGCGGCGGATTTGCTGGTGCTGCTGTCGGATATCGACGGCCTCTATACAGCGGACCCCCACAAACACCCAGACGCCCGGCTCATTGACCGGGTGGAAACCATTACACCAGAGATTGCAGCATTGGCCGGCGGCAAGGGGTCGGCGCTGGGTACCGGCGGCATGACCACGAAGCTGTCAGCGGCCAAATTGGCTACGGAGGCCGGTACCGATATGATCATTGCCAATGGACAGCACCCCGAATTGCTGTATGAGATTGCCGATGGAAACGCCGTCGGCACCCGATTTGTGGCAAAGGAGCGAAACAAATGACCACTTTAGACCAATTAAAGGCCGCCAAGGCCGCTTGTCCGGCCCTGCTGCGGGCCACCACAGAACAGAAGAACCAGGCCCTTTCCGCCATGGCTGACGCGCTGCTGCACCATGAGGCGGACATTCTGCTGGCCAACCAAAAGGATGTGGCCGCCGCCAGAGGGACCGTGTCCGAGGTTATGATAGACCGGTTGCGGCTGGACCCGTCCCGTATTGACGGCATGGTGGAGGGTATCCGCCAGGTGGCGGCGCTGCCGGGCCCGGTGGGTCGGGTTTTAGAAACCGTCGAGCGGCCCAACGGCCTGCGCATTGAAAAAACCGCCGTCCCCATGGGTGTGGTGGCAATCGTCTACGAGAGCCGCCCCAACGTCACCTCCGACGCGGCAGCCCTGGCTTTGAAGAGCGGTAACGTCTGTGTCCTCCGGGGCGGCAAGGAAGCTTTCGCCACGGCCAACGCCATCACCAACGCTTTGCGGGAGGGGTTGGCGGCGGCAGGATTGCCCCAGGACTGCGTGAGTATGATTCAGGATACCAGCCGCGACAGCGTCAACGTGCTGATGAAGGCTGTGGGGCTGGTGGACTTGCTGATTCCCCGTGGCGGTCCCGGTCTCATCAACGCCTGCGTCCAGAATGCCCTGGTACCCTGCATCCAGACCGGTACCGGCATCTGCCATCTCTATGTGGATGAAAGTGCCGACCAGGATATGGCATTGAATATCATCGAAAACGCCAAAGCCAGCCGCCCCTCCGTCTGCAATGCTGCCGAGGTGCTGCTGGTCCATCGGAAGATCGCCGCCGAATTTCTGCCCAAGCTGCGGTTCCGTCTGGAGCGGGACCGGGTGCGGCGGGGCTTGCAGCCGGTGGAATTGCGCTGCGACCGGCGGGCCGCCGCCGTTCTGGACGGCATGGTGGCCGGTCCCCGGGACTTTGACACGGAATTCCTCGACTATATCTTGGCTGTGGCCGTAGTGGATAGCGTGGACGCGGCCATTGACCACATCGCCACCCATTCCACAGGCCATTCGGAAGCCATCGTCACCGAGAGTGAGGAGAACGCCCGGCTGTTTACGTCCCTGGTGGACAGCGCCGCCGTCTACGTCAACGCCTCCACCCGGTTCACCGACGGCGGAGAGTTCGGCCTGGGCTGTGAGATGGGTATTTCCACGCAGAAGCTCCACGCCAGAGGTCCCATGGGCCTGCGGGAACTGACATCTTATAAATATATCATCCGCGGTAACGGACAGATTCGATAAGGGAGTGCGATAGTATGTATCAGTTGGGATTCATTGGCACTGGAAATATGGCGGGGGCCTTGGTGGAAGCCGCCTGTAAAACGGTAGACCCAGCGGCCATTCTGCTGACCAACCGCACCGCCGCCAAGGCGGAGGTACTGGCCCAGCGGTTGGGCTGTCAGGTGACCACCTCCAACAGCCAGGTGGCCCAGAACGCCAAGTGGATTTTCCTGGGGGTCAAACCCCAGATGATGGCCGGTGTCCTGAAAGAAATTGCCCCGGTGCTGGCGGCCCGGAAGGACCGGTTTATCCTTGTCAGCATGGCGGCGGGCCTGCGGCTGGAAACGCTGGCGCAGATGGTGGGGGAGAACTATCCGATTCTACGGATTATGCCCAATACCCCGGCGGCCATTGGGGAAGGTATGATCTTCTATACCCCCAACCACCAGATGACAGAGGAGGAGATCCAGGACTTCTGTACCATTCTGGCTGCCGGCGGTCTACTGGACCGGCTGCCGGAACCCATGCTGGACTCCGGCACAGCGGTGGCAGGCTGCGGCGGCGCGTTCTGTAACCTGTTCCTGGAAGCCCTGGCCGACGGCGGTGTGGCCTGCGGCCTGCCCCGGCAGAAGGCGCTGCTGTACGCGGCCCAAATGGTCATCGGTACGGCAAAGCTGATGCTGGAAACCGGCAAGCACCCCGGCGCCCTCAAGGATGAGGTCTGCTCCCCGGCGGGCAGCACCATTCAGGGCGTCCGGGCTCTGGAGCGGGGCGGCTTCCGCTCAGCGACCTTTGAAGCTGTGGTGGCGGCTTACGAAAAGACGAAAGCCCTGGGTGATTGAGCGTAGGATTACGTTAGACAGACCTTTAACGACGGGGAATTGGCGGCGGCAACCAGGCAACCAAAGCCGCAGGTATAACGGTATGGTGCTGCCTGAACGCAGCAGAAAGGAAGAACTGTCCAAATGAAAGTCCCTAGAGACTTCTACAGAATCTACTGTCCGCTCCTGTGCTCCTGCGCTCAGCTGCCACCCGAAGGAACGTTTACGGTTGGACAAGAATACCTCTTTGAGTACATCATTGACGCGGTCAAGATATTGGACGATTTGGGACAAGTCATAGTATTGGCTGAGAGAACATTTATGTCCTGCTTTTGCAACATTGCAGAGTTTGAAGCTCCTGTAACCTGTTATGACCCGATGCTGTATGACGAGACAACGTATCACCTCTACTTTATATTGCAGCAAGACCGCAGCGATTTAGAAGCAATCAGGGCGTACTCCAAATTGAAGGGTGTAAACTATATTCAAGCCAAACGGATCTTAAACGATACACGGGTTTTAGTTGCTGCGGGAACGGCCTATGATATGCGGGAACTGCTGAATCGACTTGCCCAATTTCAGGTACAGTATGAAATCAGCCCGCCCTATCCGTATCCATACTGAGACAAGATGCCGTTCATAGCCTGCGCGATCTTGGATACAGAACCAATTACCGGTGGCTGATATTTTTGAACATGACAGTATGGAAGTGCTGGCCGATGACGATGTGGCTTGCGGCCTACGAAAAGGCGAAAACCCTGGGTGTTTCAATACAAAATGAGGGAAAGATGCCCGTTGACAGGGGCATCTTTCCCTCATTACAGATATAAAATTTTCCATTCCTTAAAGGGACCACAATGCAAACTGCTCCCGCTGATATCCCCTGGAGACTGTTTCTACGATCTGGCAGGATTGATGGCAACGCACTTCCGGATCTTTGTTTA
>LBJMR02800__coassemble_234_pt1 | contig 59928 bp, 52 predicted proteins | sample LBJMR02800__metabat2_high_PE_031 | metagenome-assembled genome bin LBJMR02800 | reverse complement strand
AGAGGCTCTGCCTCTGGACTCCGCGATTTTTTGAAAAAAATCGAGTAAAACTTTCATGATTGGGTGCGCACATTTCAGAGGGATTGCAGCAGCGCTTCGGCACATCGGACGCCATCCACGGCGGCCGATGTAATACCACCAGCGTATCCAGCCCCCTCGCCGCAGGGGAACAGGCCCCGCAGAGCCGACTGCTGGGTTTCATCCCGCAGAATCCGGACCGGGCTGGAACTTCTCGTCTCCGGCGCGGTCATCACCGCATCGCCGTCGGCAAAGCCGGGCAGCTTTTTATCCAGCTCCGGCAAGGCCCGCTCCAGCACATCGGTGATTTTCTCCGGCAGACAGTCGTGTAGGTCCGTAAAGGTGACACCGGGGGCATAGGTGGGCCGCACCGACGCAGCCTTTGTACTGGCCTTGTGGTTGAGAAAATCCCCCACCAGCTGGGCCGGGGCATGGTAATTGCTGCCGCCCGCTTTATAGCACCGTTGTTCCAGCTGTCTCTGCCACTCCATACCGCCAAGGACACCGGAAAACGGAAAATCCTCCGGGTGCAGCGTCACCAGGACAGCGGCGTTGCAGTTCTCCCCGTCCCGGTCGGCGTTGCTCATGCCGTTGGTCACCACGCCGCCCGTCTCCGACGATGATGCCACCACCTGCCCGCCGGGGCACATGCAGAACGTATAGGCAGAATTGCCGTCGGGCAGATGGGCCGCTAATTTATAGTCTGCCGGAGGCAAACTGGGATGGCCTGCCGCGTCGCCGTACTGCCGCCGGTCCAGCCATGACTGCCGGTGCTCAATGCGAACTCCCATGGAAAAGGCTTTCGGCTCCATGGGGACGCCGGATTCCAGCAGCATGGCAAAAGTGTCCCGTGCGCTGTGGCCGATGGCCAGAATGGCCCGGTCACAATCCAGATGCACCGTCTCCCCTGCCTGTTCATAGACCAGCCCCGTCAAATGGGCCATGGTCTGCTCCAGACCCGTCACCCGACAGCCGAACCGGACCTCACCGCCCAAGGATTCAATCTTTTTCCGCAGATTTTGGACCACTGTCACCAGCACATCGGTACCAATATGGGGCTTGGCGTCAAACAGGATGTTTTCCCGTGCGCCCGCTTCGTGAAACTGTTCCAGAATCCAGCCCATACAGGGGCTTTTGATGCCGGTGGTCAACTTGCCGTCAGAAAAGGTACCCGCGCCGCCCTCGCCAAACTGCACATTACACGACGGGTCCAGCTTGCCGGTCTCCCAAAATTCCCGGACTTTTTTCTGACGGCTCTCCGCGTCCAGGCCCCGCTCCAAAACAATGGGCTTCAGTCCGGCTTCCGCCAGAATCAGCGCCGCAAAGATGCCGCCGGGGCCAAAGCCCACCACCACGGGCCGGAGCCCCTCATGGCGTACAGGCCGGGGCGGCTGGTAACCGTCCGGCTTGGCCGGAGTGATTTTTTTATCATTGCGAACCCGACGCAAAACCTTCTGCTCATCCCGATGGACTGTCACATCCACCGTGTAGAGAATCCGGATGTCCTGTTTTTTCCGGGCGTCAATGGACTTTTTCCGGATATGGACCGATCCAATTTCCGTATCCGCCACATGGAGCCGCCGGGCGGCGGTGCGGATCAGATGGTTCATGTCCTGCCCCAGGGGCAGGGAAATATCACGAATGCGGATCAATTGATCATTCCTCCGTTTCTTTCGATGCAGACAGCCCCGCCAGACGGCCCGACGACCAAGCCCATTGAAGATTATAGCCGCCGCAATCGCCGTCAATATCCAGGACCTCGCCGCAGGCATACAGTCCCGGCACCTTGCGGCTTTCCAACGTCTGCGGGTCAAAGCCCGCCGTCTCCACACCGCCCACGGTGACCTGGGCGTTATCCATGCCCATGGTGCCGGTGACGGTCAGACGTAACTCCCCGATGGTGTCGGCCAGCCGGTCCAACCGGTTCGGCCCCAGAGTATTCAGACGGTCCTCCGCGCCGATTCCGGCGGCCTTTCCCAACAATTTGCCCAACCGGTTATGGACCATACCGGTCAGCAAATCCTCAGCGGGCCGGTCCGGCAGCTGGGCACAGCGGGTTTGGAGCAGCATCACAATGGTTTCTTTGGAAAACTGGGGCAGCAGATTAAGAGACAGCGTCAGTCCATCACCGCCGGTGGACACGGCTCTGGAAATCTCAAAAATGGCGGGTCCGCTGACGCCGGTTTCGGTAAATTGAATCTCTCCCTCGGTGACGGCCAGGGCGCGGCTGCCCCGCAGCACCGTCACCCGGCCATTGGCCCGGACGCCTTTGAGACCTCTGGTAAAGGTTCCCTCAGTGCAAAGCTGCACCAGCGCCGGATGGAGGGCCGTGGACTTGTGGCCCAAGGCCCCCAGCAGGTCATACCCCAGGGTGGTACCGCCCAGTTTGGCCCCCGCCGCGCCACCGGCGGCAAGAATCAGCTTGTCCCCTGCCGCTTCGCCGCCGTCCCATTTTAACAGGAAACCATCCCGGCGCTTCCAGATTTTCCGGACCTCGCAGCCCGTATGGACTTCCACACCGGCCTGTTCCAGCGCAAAGCGCAGCACGTCCAAAACGCTGTTGGCCTGGTCCGAATAGGGATACACCCGGCCCGACGGCTCTGTGACCGTCAGCAACCCCAACCGGTGGAAATAACCCAGGGTATCGGCCACGGGAAAGGCTTCCAGCGCCGGACGGCAGAAGGCCGGGTCCGCGCCGTGGTAGGAATCGCCGTCGGCGTGGGTGTTGGTGAGATTGCAGCGGCCATTGCCGGTAGCCAGGAGCTTGCGGCCCAGTCGGGCCTGCCGCTCCACCAGCACCACCCGGTGACGGCCGCATTCCGATGCCGCCAACGCAGCCATCATACCCGACGCACCGCCGCCGAGAATCAAAATCGTCATGGGATATACCTCCCCATTTTAATCATGATTCCATGGTAGTGGTGGAACCCCAAAAAGTCAAGTAAAACCCAAAAGAAAAAGCTTTTACTGAATTTTTTCTCGAAAAAATTCTGGGGTCCAGGGGCAGAGCCCCGGTCGTCCATCGCAACGGGCGAAACACCCCTTGACTTTCCCGCCGGTTGTGCTATACTTATCACCGTTATTGCAAATGATTAGCATTTGCGTTAAAAAAAGGAGACTGCCCCATGCTGCACATGATTGAACACGCCCTGGAACATACGCTGACGCTGCTGCCCTTCCTCTATGTCACCTATCTGGCCATGGAATTTCTGGAACACAAGCTCCAGGGCCACAGCGGCCGCTGGGTTCGCAAGGCCGGAAACTTAGGCCCCCTGGCCGGTGGACTGGTGGGCATTTTGCCCCAGTGCGGTTTTTCCACCGTAGCCGCCAACCTCTACGCCGGGCGCATTATCTCTGTAGGCACCCTGCTGGCCGTCTTTCTGTCCACCTCCGACGAAATGTTGCCCCTGCTGCTCTCCTATCAGACGCCGCCGGTGAAAATGGTGCAGATTTTGGCCTTGAAAGCTGCCATTGGCATTGCCGCTGGTTTCCTGGTGGATTTATTGCTCCGCCGTCGGAAACAGCCCGAGGACATCGGCCATTTGTGCGAGCATGAACACTGTCATTGCCACCAGGGCAATCTGTTTCTATCGGCCCTGCGCCACACCATCAGCATCGGCCTGTTTCTGTTGATTATCTCCATTATTCTGGAAGTCGTGCTTCATGAAGTGGGCGAAGACACTCTCTATAACGTGCTCCAGGGCAATTCCATTTTGACGGTGGTGCTGTCGGCCATTGTGGGCCTGATTCCCAACTGCGCCGCCTCCGTGACCATTACCACCCTGTATCTGGACGGTCTTCTCAGCTTCGGCGCCATGATGGCGGGCCTGTTGGTGGGCGCGGGTATGGGTCTGCTGGTGCTGCTGCGGATGAATCGGGACTGGAAAGACAATCTGCGGATCATCGGCCTGCTGCTGGCCGTGGGCATCGTCTGCGGCATAGCCCTGGATGGTCTGTCCATCGCGTTGTAAAGGAGGGCGCCATGGAATCGCTGCAATGGCCGCAAGGCCTGAAACGGACCAAGCCCAGGGAACAGGTTTATGATGTTTTGGCCGCCGCTGACCGTCCCCTGGATGTCCGGGAAATCTACAGCCGTCTGGAGGGGCAAGGGCTGGCCTTGTCCACCGTATACCGGGTGCTGACGGCTTTTGAAGAACACCAGATGGTCACAAAAACCACCATCATGGGTGAGGACACAGCCCTTTATGCGCTGCGCCGTCACGATCACGCCCACTATGCCATTTGCATGGGCTGTCATAAGCAGGTACAGCTGCCCCGCTGTCCCTTGCAGCCGGTGGAGCTGGAAATGGACGGCTTTTCCATCACCAACCACCGGCTGGAGCTGTATGGCTACTGCCGGGACTGCAAAAAACGCCATAGGCAAGACGATTGACCTGTGGTATAATAGCCCCAAAGCGGCTATTATACCACAGGTCAATTGCCGTTTTTCTCGCCCCTGACGGGGCAACCGAAAAACTTGGCGTTATACCATTCCGGCATTGCCGTCATGGTATATTGCATTGGAACACCAACCACGGAGGGAGCCTATGGACAAGCAGACCGCCATTGCCAAACTGGCCGAGAGCGACGAGGATAAAATCTTACTGGCCCGTGTTTACGACCGGATGACGTCTGCGGAACAGCGGTGCATTCCGGCGGCCAGCTGCTTTTTAACGGCGCGGGAGCAGGTTTTGGTCCAGCGGCTTCTGCCCCATTTGCCCCTGCACTTTTTCGGCGGCTGCGACGGAGCCGAGCGGGCGGTCTGCTGCTATTTGCCGGAGTATCTGGAACCGGCGGACTGGTTTCACAGCGATGACGGCCCCATCTGCGCCGTCCGGGCTACCTTTTATGAAAAAGACGAAGTGACCCATCGGGACGTCCTGGGGGCGCTTATGGGCAGCGGCATCAAGCGGGAAACCGTTGGCGACCTGTATGTACAGCCGGGCCGATGCGACTTTCTGGTGACCCGTGAAATTCTGCCCTATGTGATGCAGAATCTCACATCTGCCGGACGGACCAAGCTGCATCTGACGGAATTGGCTCTGGACGCACTGGAACCGCCGGTACAGGCCGTCCGGGAGATTCGGGACACCGTATCCACGCTGCGGCTGGACGCCGTGGTGTCATCGGGCTTTGGCCTGAGCCGCGGCAAGGCATCGGCCTGCATTGAAAGCGGGAAAGCGTCCCTCAACGCCCTGCCCTGCACCAAGCCCGACCGGACAGTATCGGAGGGCGATGTGATTTCCGTTCGGGGTTTGGGAAAACTGGAACTGGCCCAGGTTTTGGGTACCACCAAGAAAGGAAGGACCGGCATTCTCATTCGCCGGTATGTGTAACAAGTATGGAACAGAAAAAAATTGACCGCATCAACGAGCTGGCCCGTAAGGCCAAGGCAGAAGGTTTGACGCCGGAGGAAACGGCGGAGCGGGACGCGCTGCGCCGGGAATACATTGCCGCCGTCAAGCGGAATCTGGTGGCACAGCTGGATAACACGTATATTGTGGACGAAAAGGGCAATAAAACGCCCCTGAAAAAGAAATAACAGGTCGTTCTGTGCAGAAGAACCCCGGACGCCACCCATAAGGGCGGGTCCGGGGTTCTTGGCCGTTGGCCAGGAGATTGCGCCATCTGCGGATGGCGCTGAGAACGCGTTGGGGATTTCGCCCCGTTGCGACGGGCGGGTATTTCGCCCCGTGCGCGGGACAACCGGGGGCTCTGCCCCTTGGACCCCCGCGATTTTTGAAAAAATCGAGTAAACTTTTATCGCTTACTGTATGCAGTATTTACGGACGAAGGCAGAAATACCACACAGCGGCTAAAGCCAGGGACAGTTGGGCCAGCAGAATCAACGGCAAACCAATATAAAACTTGGGGTGCCGTGTCTTATGGCTGAAGCAATACATTCCCAGGATACTGCCCACGCTGCCGCCGATGGCCGCAATGGTCATCAGACGGGCCTCCGGCACGCGCCGGTGATTTTTTTTTGCAAACTGCTTGTCGGCACACATAATCCCCAATCCCACCGCATTGATTAGGAGCAGATAGGCAAACAACAGCTTGTACAGGAGCTCCATGGAGTTCCTCCTTTCAAAAATGGGGTGGTATGAAATGAAATATCGTTGGCTTCTGGCCTTGGCGCTGGTTCCGCTGCTGAGCGGGTGCAGCGCGCCGGTGACATGGGAGACGGTGGACGATCCGACGGTCACCGTCTCTGCCGCCGTGGAACAGCCGTATCTCATCACCTTCGGCGTTCCCGATGATGTGGCACAGCCCGTCAGCGGTGTGGACGGCGGCAATCTCTATGTACAGGAGGATGGGGATTACGAGATTTACAGTGAGGTGCTGACGGCATCAGACAAGGAGGCAGCCATCCGCATGGTGTCCGGCTTCGACGCCGCCGACCTGGACATTGTGGAGACCGAACGGTTTGGTCTGCCGGAATACCGCTTTGCCTGGGTGTCGGCCTCCGATGAGGGGAACTATGTCTCCCAGGCGTCGGTGGTGGAGGACGGCAGTTACTTCTATACGCTGATTTTCTCCGTCCGGGAGGAAGCTGGGAACCAGTACGCCGACTGTGCGCAGGCAGTCTTTGCTTCGTTCGGCGTCTATGGAAACGAAATGCTCTAGTTTTTTGGGGAGTATCTCTTTCCAAAAAATTACAGATTTCAGGGACAGCGCCCCGGTCGCTCGCCGCAGCGGGCGAAACATCCTCTCGCGTCCCAAACCGCCATCCGCAGATGGCGGAATTCTCTGCGGCATCTGCCGCAAAGGCCCTGGCTCCACCCCATAGGGGTGGCAGTCAGGGCCTTTCTGCTTGGCTCAGAACGTGCAGACGTCCGGCTCGGCGGCGTCAGCCGGTTCCACGGACAGAGCCGTCAGAACCGGGCCCACCTCGCCGTGATACAGATTGTGGGCCTTGGATTCCACATGGGCCGTCACCCACACCCAGCTGCGCATGGTCAATTCCTCGCACCGGTCATACTTGCAGGGGATGGCCATAAACTCGATATCCTCCACACAGCAGGTCATGACGAAACGGCCCGGCGCAAACCATCCCTGGACGCCCCGGCGCAGATTGGCCACCTGGGCCTTAAACCGGACATTCTTGCCATCGTACTTCTGAGACTCCTCGGCAATGTCCCGATACCAAATGGCATAATCGTCGTCGTTGATTTCGATGGTGTCGGCGGTGATATCAAAGGGCAGCGGGTCCACGATTTCATCGAATTGGGTGGTGCCGTCGGTGTAATCGTAAATAATGTCCACCCGGCGGTTCAGGGCACGGGCCAGCTTGTGATAGGGCATGACGTCCTGGCCCTTCTCCATACGGTTGAACACCACCAGTTCACAGCCCTGGAGCTTGTCCACCACCAAAGAACGCATGTTGGCGTTGAAATTGAGGATGGAACGGGCGTCGGCAAAGAATACCTCCTGGGCAATTTCCCAGTTTTCCGGCATCTTTTCGTAGAACGCGCCGGCAGGCTGCATGCCGTTGAGCTCCACCACCACCCGCTGGGCCTTATACTGCTTTTGCCAGCTCTGGAGCTTCTCCGGTGTCAGATCGTCGTACTCCTCCACCACCTCTTTCCACACATTTTTGTGGGGGTAGGTGGAAAAGTCGTACTCCTCCTCGCCCTCTTCGCAGACAATCAAAAGGGTCCGCTCCCCGCTGTTAAACCGGGGATCTTCCAGAGTTTCCTGAATGAATTTCGTCTTGCCGGACTCCAGAAAGCCCGTAAAGGCGTAGACGGGAACGGTTTTCATGCGGTCTCCCCCTTACACGCCGAAGAGGGTGCTCAGCGCCTGCTCGTTGATTTTGGAGCCGATGACGCAGAGACGGCCGGTGACGGCAGGGCTGCCGTCGCGGATGTCGGGATCACCGGGGACATAGTCGAAGTAAATCCACTGGCCATCCTCGCCTTCCACATAGCCCTTGGCCCGCAGGACAAAGCCATACAGAGACTCATCCTCCAATGCCGCCAGCATGGACGCAATGCCCACCTTGGTAAACTTTTTGGGCGTCTCCACACCCCAGGAAGTAAAGACCTCGTCGGCGTGGTGATGGTGATGGTCATGACAGCCGCAATCACAGTGCTCGTCGTGCTCATGCTCATGATGGTGCTCCTGGTCGTGGTCGTGATCATGGCAGCCACAGGTGCAGTCGGGACCATGGTCATGGTGGTGCTCATGGTCATGATCGTGGTCATGATGGTGCTCATGCTCATGGTCGTGGCAGCCGCAGCCACAATGCTCGTCGTGGTCATGTTCGTGATGATGGTGCTCGTGGTCGTGCTCCAGGTGCTCCAACTCCTGAGCCAGGGTATTCTCCTGCTCCATGGCGGCGCGGAGCTGTTCACCGGTGAGCTGCTGCCAGGGGGTGGTGACAATGGTGGCATGGTCATTGCGGGTGCGGATCATCTCCACAGCCTGATGGAGCTTCTCCTCGCTGACCATATCGATACGGCTGAGGAAAATGGTCTGGGCCGTTTCAATCTGGTTGTTATAGAACTCACCGAAGTTCTTCATATACATGCGGCACTTGGTGGCATCGGCCACGGCCACGGCGCTGCCCAGCTCCACGCCGGGACGGAGCACCCGCTTGACAGCAGCGATGACGTCAGACAGCTTGCCCACACCGGAGGGTTCGATAATAATGCGGTCGGGGTTGTACTGCTCCAAAACCTGGTTGAGGGCCTTGCCGAAGTCGCCCACCAAACTACAGCAGATGCAGCCGGAATTCATCTCAGTGATTTCGATACCGGCTTCCTTTAAAAAGCCGCCGTCAATGCCGATTTCACCGAACTCATTTTCAATGAGTACCAACTTTTCGCCTTTGTAAGCCTCCTGGATCATCTTCTTGATCAGGGTGGTCTTACCGGCTCCCAGGAAGCCGGAGTAGATATCAATTTTCGTCATGCGAACAGAACCTTTCCAATTATGAAATTTATGGTTAGTGTAAGTATACCACCAATTCGGCAAAAATCAATCCTGGCCGTATGAGGCAAAAATTTTTTACGGTTCAAGGGTTGACAAACCGGTACTCTTCTGGTAATATAATTTGCGTATCTTGTAAGAAACTGTTCTGGAGAGATGTCCGAGCGGTTTAAGGAGCTGGTCTTGAAAACCAGTGACTCAGCAATGAGCCGTGGGTTCGAATCCCACTCTCTCCGCCATTCTTTCCGAGGTTCTGACCGGCCATGGAGTGGTACCCAAGAGGCCGAAGGGGCTCCCCTGCTAAGGGAGTAGGCGTCTAAACAGCGCGCGAGGGTTCAAATCCCTCCCACTCCGCCAAGAGCATCTGCGTTTTTCGCAGATGCTCTTCTTTTTGTCTCCATCATGTGCCATAAAGGAACGGTTTCAATTCCCTTTTCTTGCAGCTTTTTCAACAATGTTCCATTTTTTCCGTTGCCTTTTGGGGGAAAAAGCGCTATACTATTCGATACTATCCACGCTGTGACCTGCCATTGGCCGCGTCACGCCAGAAAGGACGTCTCATGAAACGGATCGCCATCGTCACCGACAGCAACAGCGGCATCACCCAGACCGAAGCCAAACAACTGGGTATTTCCGTGTTGCCCATGCCCTTTTTTATCGATGATACCCTCTATTTCGAAGACATCACATTGACCCAGGAGGCTTTTTACGAACGGCTCTTACAGGACGCCGATATTTCCACCTCCCAGCCCTCTCTGGGCGACGTGACCCAGCTGTGGGACCAGTTGTTGCAGGAGCATGAATCGGTTCTGCACATTCCCATGTCCAGCGGTCTCAGCAGCTCTTGCCAATCAGCCCGGATGCTGGCCGACGACTACAACGGCCGCGTGGTGGTGGTAGACAACCAACGGATCTCCGTCACGCAGCGCCAATCCGTGCGCGACGCCATGGCCCTGGCGGAAGCCGGACACAGCGCCGAGGAAATCCGTACAATTCTGGAAGAACAAAAGCTCCAGGCCAGCATTTACATCAGTCTGGAAACACTCAAATATCTGAAAAAGGGCGGCCGCATCACCCCTGCCGCCGCCGCCATCGGCACAGTCCTCAATCTCAAGCCCGTCCTGCAAATCCAGGGCGAAAAGCTGGACGCCTATGCCAAGGTGCGCGGCAAAAAGGCCGCCCGCCGGACCATGATTGAGGCCATCCAAAAGGACCTGAAAAATCGTTTCGCGGAGCCTTTGGCCGAAGGCCGCATGGGCTTTGGCATCGCTTATTCCGGCAATCTGGAGGAGGCCCTGGACTGGAAAGTGGAACTGGAAGCCGCTTTCCCCGGTGTGGACTTCCAGATGGACCCCCTGAGCCTCAGCGTCGCCTGCCACATCGGTTACGGCGCCCTGGCCTGCGGCTGCTATGTGAAAGCAATCTGACATTTTGTGGGAGCTGTGATTTGCACAGCTCCCACTTTTCGCAATTTTAACAAATTGTTCACGATTCATTCGTTGTTTTTTCACAAAACACAAGTATAATGAGTAGCAAATAAAGATACGAAAGGAGGATGCAGCATGATGTATCACAACATTCCCGATATCGATGATCTGATCTTCGGTAACGATGACGATTGTTCCTACAACAGCGAAAAGTAAGGACCAGGGATTCGGGGACGAATGCCCTGGCTTTTCTTTTTGTCCGGTCCCGCCGCCCCAGGGGGCCGGAGATTCTCCACAGAAGTTTCTCATCATTTTTATATGATGTTTCTATAAGTTCATTTCATCGATTGCAGCAAGGACCGCCGCGGACAATTCCGCGGCGGTCCTTGCGTTTGGTCGTGCTTGGTCCGGTGGGACAACGGCATGGCATAAACCGTTTGTTCCGCCGGACCGTGGAAAAGAGGGGGATATCACGGGGACGGGGGACGCCTGGGCCTGCCTCGTCCCAAGAATCCCGACCGTCCAGAGATACGGAATACCGCTGCCCGCTCTCGCGGCCCTTCGGAAGTCAGGCAAGACAGGGACCGGTTGGTCCCCGCTCCCGAAGGCCGCAAAAAAGCGGACGTAGCCACGTCCGCTTTTGTTGTTTCCATTCTGGAATACCGGAGCTGATGCCGCTGCATCGCTCCCTTTGGCGTCGTTTCAGAGCAGTCCCCAAATGGGGATGGAGCTCCTAGTAGGTCTTCTGACTGAAGCGTTCAGGCAGTTCGTCCTGCCAATGGATATCCCTCGCCTTCCCAGCGGTCGCGCCGCCAGTGACCTGCTTTCGCAGAAAAGAGACATCCTCCGCCATCACAGCTAGGCATCCGTCCTCCGCCCGGACTTTCGTCCGAGGTTCCGGTACGGCGCCTGTCCGGGATTTTCACCCGATTCCCTTGTTCAGTACAAGGATGCGTGTCCTGTCCGTGGACAGGGTCGCGCACATTGCCACAAAAGCCGGATCTGGTATTCAATTCTCTGAGACCATCCTATCACATTCCGGCCCCGCTGTAAACCCCAACGGGATTTTTTCTGCGTTTCTTTTATCCGTTCCGCAGCTCCGCCAGCATGGTCTCCACGGTCTTTCCCGTCACCGGGTGACGCTGCCACGGTGCAATCTGCGCCATGGGCTCCAGAACAAAGTCCCGCAGGTGCATCTCCTTATGGGGGATTTGCAGCGCCGGGCTATCCAACACCCGGTCGTCGTAAAGCAGAATATCCAGGTCCAGGGTCCGGGGGCCCCAGTGAATGGTACGCTGCCGGTTGGCCGCCGCTTCAATCTCATGGAGACAGCCCAGCAGCTCCTCCGGCTCCAGCAGCGTCCGCAGCTCCAGGGCGCCGTTCAGGAAATCGTCCTGCTCCACGCCGCCGTAGGGAGCCGTCACCAGGTAATCCGACACCCGGACCACCTGGCAGTCCTCCCGCTCATTGAGCTGGGCCACCGCACCATCCAAATAGGCCCGCTTGTACCCCAGATTGGAGCCCAGGGCCACATAGGCCGTGTGCCAGCCCCGGTGGATGGCCACCGAGACCGTTTGGAGGGGCAGGCCGATGGGGGCCCAGGGCTTTTCCACCTCCACGTCCACCTGCTCCAGCAGGGGATATTCCAGCAGCAGCGCACGGGCCAGCTGCTCCACTACACTCTCCAGCAGCTTCCAGGTATGCTCCTGGACATACTTCTGGACAAAGTGACTCACCTCGCCATAGTGAAGAGAGGCCGTCAAATCGTCAGTGCATCCAGCCTTCCGGGTGCTGAGGTACAGGGTGAGATTGAACACAAATTTCTGCCCCAGGACGTTTTCTTCGGGAAACACACCGTGATGGGCGAAAACTTCCAGCTTTTGAATGGTGATCTTATCCATGGGTTCCTCCTTACCGGCCCAGAATGGCCTCGGTCATGGTAATGGCCCGGCGGTTTTCCTTGACGTCGTGGACCCGCACAAAGGCGCAGTCCTGGAGCACCGCCATCACGGTGGTGACCAGCGTTCCCTCCACCCGCTGATCGGCGGGCAGGTCCAAAGTCAGGCCAATAACCGATTTCCGGGAGGTTCCCAGGAGAATGGGCAGATTTAACTGATGCAGCCGCTCCAACCGGCGAATGCACAGCAGGTTTTGCTCATAGGTTTTGGCAAAGCCCACGCCGGGGTCCACCATGATTTTCTCTCGGGCGACGCCGGCAGCCTCCGCAATGGCCACGGAGCCCTCCAAGTCCCGGACCAGGTCTTCCAAAAAGTCGTCATAGATCGCTTCCCGGCGGTTGTGCATCAGACAGCATGCGGCGCCGTATTGGGCCGTCAGCTCCGCCACCTTGGGATCATGGCGGAAGCCCCAAATATCATTGACCAGATCGGCCCCCGCCGCCAGGGCCGCCGCAGTGACAGCACCCTTATAGGTATCGATGGATACGGGCACATCCAGCCGGGCTTTGACAGCTTCGATAATCGGCACCACCCGGTCAATCTCCTCCTGGTCGGGAATCACCGTGTGGCCCGGCCGGGTGGACTCGCCGCCGATGTCGATGATATCCGCGCCGTCGGCCACCATCTCCTCCGCATGGCGCAGGGCCGCGTCCAGACGGTCGAACTTGCCGCCGTCGGAAAAGGAATCGGGCGTCACATTCAGAATGCCCATGATGTACGTCTTTCCATGGTCCGCAAAGGTACGGTTTCCAATGATCATAACGAAACTCCTCGCGATTCAATATTCAATAGAGAATTTGCAGATTTTTCTTTTCCGGCGGCCAGTTGCAGTCCGCCGCCGCTGAACAGGCGTAGCAAGCCCGGGAAGCCTTGTCGGCCCGGTACAGGCTGCGGCACAGCCAATCCTCCGCCCCCGTCTTCCGGTGGGACAGAATCGCCTGCTGAATGGCCGCCGACTCCGTCTCGGAAAAGCCGCAGTCTCGGAGAATCTCCCCAGCCAAACGGGCTCCGGCAATCTCATGGGGCGTGCCCGTCGTGCTCTGCTCCTGACGGCCTACGTCGTGGAGCAGAGCGGCGGCGTACAAAACCTCTTTCGACAGGTCTGCGCCGTCCTCCAGCCCCAGAATATACAAAATCCGGGCCACATCCAGCAGATGTTCCATGGAGTGGCGGCAGAATTTCCGGTCCGCCTCCGCCGCCCACAGCTGCCCATACTCCCGCTGAAAAATCGGGTGACAGCGGATGGCCTCCAGTCGTTTCATGGTGTCCATCTTATTTCACCATCTGCAAAAAGGTCTGCTGCAAGGACAGGTCCTCGGCAAAGACGCCGCGGACAATGGTGGTGACGGTCTTACTGCCGGGCTTCTGGACGCCCCGCATGGTCATGCACATATGCTCCGCTTCCAGCATGACCATAACGCCCTTGGGGTGCAAATGCTGCTCCAATGCATCGGCAATCTGGGCTGTCATGTTCTCCTGTATCTGGGGCCGCCGGGCAAAGACCTCCACGGTCCGAGCCAGCTTGCTCAATCCCGCCACCCGGCCGTCGGGGATATAGGCCACATGGGCTTTGCCGTAAAAAGGCAGCAGGTGGTGCTCACAGACGGAGTAAAAGAGAATATCCTTTTCCAGCACCATATTATTATTGACCGCCTGGAACTGTTTGGCCAGATGGGCCCCAGGGTCCTCGTAGAGACCACCGAAAATCTGTTCGCACATTCTGGCAATACGGTCCGGCGTCTCCAGCAGACCCTCCCGGTTCACATCCTCGCCGATGCCCTCCAGCAGCAGCCGGACGCCTTCTCTGATCTTGTCCTGATCCATCATGCTCGTGTTCCTCCTTTTTTTCTTTTCGGGACGCGAGGCAAGACATAAAAAAGCATCCCGATGTGAGTGAGCCGTTGGAATCGACAATACCGCACAGCCATCCTGAAATGGCTGTACTCCCCCTTCACAATCGAGATGTATGGTTTCATCTGTATGTTGCAACGGGTGCGGACTCCGCATCGTAAGACGAGCTTTTCGTTTCTGTGGCAACTCCCCATCCACGGAACACTTGACGCACAGAGTCCTATTCTGCAATATTGTTCGCCGTGAGTATAGCACAGCCGCAACGGGAATGCAATGGGCAATTCCGCGCCGGGGCGGCTAAATTCGGAATTTTTTCTATTTTTTTGCAGGTTTGACCGTTTTGGGACCGCACCGCTCCCCTGCCCGGTTTCTCCCCGCAGCACATCGGGGGCGCTCTGGACAAACCGCGCTCCATTGGGTATAATACCAATCGTACGGTGATGTGCTGCTGCGACTGCTGAACTCCCAGAAACGGGAGCAGGTGGAATCATTTTTCGTCACCGCCATGAGCACCTGCATTCAACAGTTTATCATAGCCCGGAAGCCCGACTGGAAGTTTAGCCACGCCGATTGGACCATGGTGCTGCGGTTTTACGCCTGCGGCATGACCGGTGTGATTCTGGACCTCTGCCGTAAAAAAGATGTGGATTACAAACAGCTGTCTGTTCAGCTGGCCGAACTGCTGTCGGGTAATCTGATTTGAATCCCTGCCCCGTATGTGTTTTTTGACACATACGGGGTTTGGTCTATGGCTATAATTCTGTTCTGTCTCATTATGTCGGTCAGCGCCTTGGCGGACACCTATGTGTTGGATTGTTTCGCTGTGGCACGCTGGGGAAAGCTGGCCGCCATTTTGCTGCGCCCGCTCCTGTTGGGGGCGGTGTATTTGGTTTTCCTCCCCAGGCTGCCCAGAGAGCCCGTCTCCCTGTCTCCCCGGCTGTGGAAGCTGGTCCTGGGACTGGCCGCCATGCCCCTGTGTTCTCTGGCGGCGGTGGTGCTGCTGACGGGTGGCCGGTACGATTCCGCAGCGGTGCTCCGGCTGTCGTCGACCATGGGGCTGGTGGTGCTGCCGGTGGTGCTGCTGACCTCCGCCGCCCTGCTGGCGGCAATCCTTGTTCTGGCCCAACACGAAGCGTTGGAACAGTCCCGCCGTCTGGCATCTTTGCGGGAGATCTATTACCAGGGATTACAGCAGCAGGAACGGCAGGTCCGACAGCTGCGCCACGACCTGCGCAACCATTTGACGGCCCTGCTGGGTCTGCTGGAGCGTGAGGACGTGGAAGCCGCCAAATCTTATGCCGCACAGCTGAGCCGCCAGGATGCGCTCCAGGGGACCACGTGCTTCTGTGACAACGAGATTGCCAATGTGGTGCTGTCGGCCAAATCGGCAGAGTTGAAGCGGGCCGGAATCCCGGCGGAGTTCTCCGTTTCCCTGCCCGCCGCGCTGCCGGTGGCTGATACGGACCTGTGCGCCCTGCTGGGCAACGCCATGGACAACGCCCGGGAGGGGGCCCAGGGCTGCCCGTCCCCCTGGGTACATCTGCGCTGCCGGGTGGAAAAAGGGTTATGGATGCTCCAGGTGGAAAATTCCGTTTCCGGACCGGTGCCGGCGGACCTTTCCACCACCAAGTCCGACAAAGCCGCCCACGGCTTCGGTCTGCCCGGTATGGGCGAAATCGCCCGGCGCTACGGCGGCACCCTGGAAGCCGGCTGTCAGAAGGACGTGTTCCGTCTGCTGGTCTGCGTGCCGGTGGGAGCGCCGTTCCAATAATACCCGGACCGTCTCTTGGGGGAAATCTTTCAAAACTGTCATCTTCTCGAAAGGACCTGGAAAGATTGATGTGGTATGCTCTATCTTGTCCAAGGACAGACGCAGACTTTTGTATGGAGGGAGTATTCCATGGCAATCTTACAGACAACCAATCTGAAAAAATACTACGGCGACGGAGAAACCCAGGTCCGCGCCCTGGACGGCGTCGATCTGGCGGTGGATCCGGGGGAATTTGTGGCAATCGTAGGTACCTCCGGTTCCGGCAAGTCCACGCTGCTGCATATGCTGGGCGGTCTGGACCGGCCCACATCCGGCTCCGTCACCGTGGACGGAAAGGACCTCTTTTCCCTGAAAGACGAGGCGCTGACCATTTTCCGCCGCCGGAAAATCGGCTTTGTGTTTCAGTCCTACAATCTGGTGCCGGTGCTCAGCGTTTGGGAAAACATCATCCTGCCCATTCAGCTGGACGGCAACCGGGTGGATGAGGACTATGTCCGGGCTGTCATTGACACCCTGGGTCTGGAATCGAAGCTCCGCAGCCTGCCCAGTCAGCTCTCCGGCGGCCAGCAGCAGCGGGTAGCCATTGCCCGTGCTCTGGCTACCAAACCGGCCATTGTGTTGGCCGACGAGCCGACGGGTAATCTGGACAGCAAAACCAGCCAGGATGTTTTGAGTTTGATGAAGGTGACGGGGCAGCGATTTGCCCAGACCATGGTGATGATTACCCACAATGAAGAAATTGCCCAGCTGGCTGACCGCATCATCCGCATTGAGGATGGGCGCATTGTCACGGGCTGAGGAGGTGCCGAAATGCGTGTTGCCAACGGCAAATGTATTCGCCGTCTCAGCTTTCGGACCCTGGCAGCCAACCGGGCCCGCAATCTGGTGGCCATTCTGGCCATCGCCCTGACAGCGGTGCTGTTTACGTCTCTGTTTACCATCGCCCTGTCCATCAATGAGGGATTCCAGCAGTCCAACTTCCGGCAGGCCGGCGGCTGGAGTCACGGCACCTTCAAGGACCTGACGGAAGAACAATACACGGCGTTGCAGGACGATCCTCTCATTGCCCAACGGGGCAAGCGGCAATTCCTGGGGATGCCCTCGGAGGTCCCATTCAACAAATCCCATGTGGAAATAAGCTATTGTGACGCCAATACGGCCCATTGGATGTACTGTGACCCGGTGGAAGGGCGTCTGCCCCAGGAGGGCACCAACGAAGCCGCCACCGACCTCCATGTTCTGGAACTGCTGGGCGTGGAGCCGGAACTGGGCGCGGAATTTACCGTGACGTTTTTCGTAGACGGCCACGAGACCACCCAGACCTTCACCCTCTGCGGCTGGTGGGAGTATGACGATGTCATCATTGCCAATCATATTCTTGTGCCCCAGAGCCGTGTGGAAGCCGTGCTGGATGAAGTGGGCGTGACGCCGCCGGCTAATGACGGGATGACCGGCAATTACACCATGAATGTTATGCTCAAAAGTGGCTCCCGCCACATCGAGCGGGACCTGTTGCAGATTTTGGAAAACTATGGCTATCAATCCGACACCCCCGGCGAAACCTACATCAATATTGGCATCAACTGGGGATATACCGGTGCGCAGCTCTCCAGCAGTATGGACCCTGTCACCCTGTTGGGGATTATCGCCGTTCTGGTGCTGATTCTGCTGACGGGATATCTGATTATCTATAACGTCTTTCAGATTTCCGTAGCGGGTGATATTCGCTTTTACGGGCTGCTGAAAACCATCGGCACCACGCCCCGGCAGCTGCGGCGTATCATCCGTATCCAGGCGTTGTCCCTCAGCGTGGTCGGCATTCCCGTGGGCCTGGTGCTGGGCTGGCTGCTGGGCAGCGTGCTGACGCCGGTGGTGGCGGGCAATCTCAACGGTATTGTCCCGGTGGTATCCGTAAGCCCCTGGATTTTTGTGGGTTCGGCGGCCTTTGCGCTGATCACCGTGCTGATTTCCTGCCGCCGTCCCGGCCGGATGGCGGGCAAGGTCTCCCCGGTGGAAGCCGTCCGTTACACCGAGGGTAAGGTAGCCCGCCGCCGGGAACGCCGGGAGAAAAAGCGCGTGTCCCTCTTTTCCATGGCCTGGGCCAATCTGGGCCGCAGCCGGGGCAAGACCACCATCACCATTCTGTCTCTGTCGCTGGCCGTGGTACTGCTCCATCTGGCGGTGACCTTTACCAACGGGTTTGATATGAACAAGTATATCGCGCAGTTTACGGCCAGCGACTTTATTGTGGCCGACGCGGGCCAGTTCCAGACCGGCGGCGATACGTTCAACGCTGACATGGCCGTTCCCCAATCGGTCATGGACACCATCGACGCCCAGGGCGGCATGGAAGCCGGGGGTAAAATCTACGGCAAAACCTTTGATGCAGTGGAGTTTGTCACCGAGGAGTATTACCGCTCCGTCTGGAGCAAATACGTTTCGCCCGAGACGCTGGACCTGCGGATTGCCTCCATGGAGCGGCTGCCGGATGGCCGTCTGCTGGACCGGGTGCAGCTCTACGGCATGGACCCCTTCGCGCTGGACTATCTGACGGTACTGGAGGGCGATCTGTCGGCCCTGTATGAACCGGGCAGCAACGCCATTGCCGCCGTATACTCCGAGGACGACTACGGCAAGGCACAGATGGACAGCCATTGGGCCAGGTTGGGCGATACGGTGACCATCCGCTATGTGGAGCGGGAGGAGTATTACAATCTTGACACCGGCGAGATCTACGGCGACTGGGAGAACATTCCCGCCCCTGAGGTCACCAACTGGGGCAGCCGGGTGGCAGAATACCGGGATGTGGACTACACCGTAGCCGCACTGGTGACGGTCCCCTCCGCCCTGAGCTACCGATACTACGGTGCGGACGAATTTATCATGGGCTCCGAGACCTTCTGCCGGGACAGCGGCACCGACGCGGTGATGTACTACACCTTCGACATGGAGAGCGATGAAGCCACCGCGTCCATGGAGTCCTTCCTGGCGGACTACACGGAAAACGAGAATCCCCAGTTCGACTACGAGAGCAAGGCCACCTATGCCGGGGAGTTTGAGAGCTTCCGCAATATGTTTGCCCTGTTGGGCGGTACATTGAGCTTTATTGTGGGTCTGGTGGGTGTGCTGAACTTCTTTAATGCCATTCTGACGGGCATCACCGTCCGCCGCCGGGAATTTGCGGTGCTCCAATCCATCGGTATGACTGGTCCACAGCTCAAACGAATGCTGATTCTGGAGGGTCTGCTCTATACTCTGGGGTCCCTGCTCCTTTCGCTGGCACTGACTGTAGTCACGGCTCCCCTGCTGGCTGGGGCCATCTCGCGGATGTTCTGGTTCTTCACCTACCATTTTACCATTCTTCCCATTGTGGCCCTGCTGCCGGTGTTTTTGCTGCTGGGTGTTCTGCTGCCCCTGGTCAGCTATCGCCGGGCGTCCCGATCCACCGTGGTGGAACGGCTGCGGCAGGAATAAAAAAGGCCGTCTCCCATCCCTGGGAGACGGTCCTTTTTCCTATAACAGATTGCCGAGGAATTGCCGGATGGTGGTATGGTCCACCGCCAGATTCAGGTTTTGACCATCGTCAAATCCGGCGGTAATAACGCCAACCAACCGTCCGTACAGGTCCAGCAGCGCGCCGCCGCTGCTGCCCGGCGAAACCGGCGCGGTAAACTGCACCATGGAGGTCTCCCGCAGCTCCCGGAAGCCGGACACGATGCCATCGGATATGGTGTTGAACAGGCCCAAGGGGCTGCCGATGGCCACCACCTTTTGGCCCCGTACCAGCCGTTCCGACGGGTCCAAAATAGGAATTGGAGGCCGCCGCTTGTCGGACCGCAGAATCGCCAGGTCCCGTTCGGGATGGTATTTAATCAGCTCATCGGTGTAGAAGACGTCCGACTCTTCCTCCAGCACAATGCCGTAGTAGGCGCCGCCGGCCACCACATGAAAATTGGTCAATATGTATCCCTGGTCGCTGATGATGATGCCGGAACCGGATTTGACACACTCCTTGTTCTGGTCAAACACCTTCAGCATGACCACCGAGGACGCAAAACGGGCCAGCTCCTCAAACTCCATAGGCTGCCGCTGTGCACCCGTCTGCGGCGCGGTCTGCCGTACCGGCTGCGGGGCAGGCTGCTGCACCGGCGGCGCGGCCCGGTCAGGCCGCTGCAACGATGCACGGGACAGGGACGGATGGGGCTGGTTCTGCACGGGAACCGCCGGGGCGGTTGCCACCCGGTCTGCCCGCTGCAGCGACGCACGGGACAGGGTGGGCCGCTGTTGGACCATCACCGGTTCTGTCCGGGCCGTCTCCGCCGCGGTCTGCTGCCGGGGCAGTACCGGCGTCTGCTCCACCCGTTGGGACAGGGCCAGCAATTCCGCCGATTGCACCGAGACGTCCTGTTCTTTCCCCAGGTACAGCACATCACAGCCCAGCCGGTAGAGCAGGTACAAAAAGAGATATTCCGCCGTTCCCACGGTGCCGCTGCACACAAATTTGGGAAATCGGGTCAATTTTGTGGTTTCCACAAACAATTTAGGGAAATAGCAGTCAATCCAATAGAGCAGCTTTACGGCGAAATTCCGCAGAATGGAATCCTCTGTACAATTCCGCACCCGCCGGAACAGGTCCAGAATTTCCTGTAGGGTGCCGGTAAACGTCTCCTCCCAAAGGAGATTCTGAAAGTGGAAGGACGAATTGCACTTCCCTTGGCTGTACCGCTCCCGGTACCGTTCCGCCGCCGTCGTATCCAGACGGTTGAGCTGTTCGGCATAGACGTAGCCGGACCGGTCATTTTGCCAGGAACGGCACAGGGACGCCCATGCGTTAAAGTCCTGCCCCGCTGTCCACCGCAGAAAAAACGTCTCTTTTTGAAAATTGGAATACCGGCCCGGGCGCTGGAAAAATTCCTCCACCGGATGTTGGGCCGTTTCCAGGCGGACCACCTGAAATTGGTTAAAAAACGGATTCATTTGGGCTTTCTCCTCCTATTGTCCGGCCCGCGCAAAGGCCGCAGCCTGTTGCAGCACAAAGTCCGGGAAGCGGCCCTGGCCGTCCCAGACCGCCACGCGGTCCCGCTCCATCCCCTCCACCAGGGCGTCCTTGGGCGCAATGGCCCAGTCGCATTCCCGCAGCATGGACACGTCGATGGAGCTGTCCCCCGCCCCGATGACGCCGGATGGCCCGAACCGCCGCCGCAGCCGCGCCACCGCCGCCCCCTTGTTGATTGGCGCCGGAAACAGGTAGAGTTTCCGTCCCGTGGTCTGCACCGACAGCGTCGTATCCGTCAGACAGGAGCGGCAGTATGCGGCGTCCTCCGGGTTCGGGCAGGACAGAAACAGATACGCCCCGTCTATCCGGCGGAGACGGCGGCCCGGCAGCCGTTGGGGAATCACCGATTCCATCCGCTCCAATTCTTTCAGCCACGGCAACAGCAGCGATTGGGTCTCCGCCGCCCATTCCGCGTCTGGCTGTCCGTGGTGGAGCAGGACCGCGCCGTTGGCCGCCACCGCATAATCGGGCGTCACCGGAAACCGGATGCGCAGATATTGAGCCACCGAACGGGTGGTTACCGGAATCAGCCGCGTCAGCCCTTGGACCGTTTCCAGGAGGGAGACGGTTTCGGGCGTCATAAATCCCTGCTCGTTTCCGTCGAGCCACTCCACACACCGGTCTCCCGCCTGCCGGTGGGACACGGAAAAGAGCAGCGTATTGTCCAGATCACTGGCAAACAGCATTGGTTCCATACTCATTGATCCGCCATGGTCCGAATGAGTCCGCAGGCCCGGTAATTGACCAGCGGATACTCACGCAGCTCCACGCCTTTCTCCTTTGCCAAAGCGTAAATATGGCCCAGATAGGCCTCATCGTCCAGACTGTGCACCAGGATTTTCCATGGTACCCGGCGCAGCAGCACACGAGTGGTCTCTCCGATGCTGGGTTTCACCAGATTGCGGTCCGAAATGGAAAATTCCTGTCGAATCTGCTCCACCTCTTCCAAGGCACTGATGGATTTGGGCGCCGGGTCCGGTTCCGGCTGCTGCTCCATGGAAAAATGGGCCGCAATGGCATCGATAAACTGATAGGTCAAATCCTTGGGCCGCAGCGCTTCATAAAAGACTGCGCCGTGGAACTCTCCCGGCCCGATCAGGTCGGTCCGGTAAACTGTCCGGCTGAGAAGGCCGGAGACTGTGGAATTGAGACAAGAGCTGGCAATGAGAAAATCGTCCTTGGTTCCGCACAAATCCGTCAGCCCAGCCGGGTCTGACAGTACGGCCAGCCGTCCGTCCACCCCTTTGTAAGCGGTGACGGCCCGGTACAGCTCCGCCTGAATGGCTCCCTTTCCGGTCCAGCCATCCACAAACTGGATGGTTTCCGCCGGGTGGCGCTCCAAAATGTACGCCATGGCCGTTTCATCGATGCCCCGGCCCCGGATGATGGAGATGGTGTAGTGGGGCACGTCCACGCCGTAGCGAAACCGGAAATACCGCTTCAACAGCACGCCGATGGAGGTGCCAGCCCGGGCCAGGGAGACCAGAACCACCCGCTCCCCTTTCTCCTGCCAGAGCTTTTGGCACACGGAGGCCACGGCATCCGCCGTCATGGCAGCGTACCGCTCCACGGCGTCAAAATAGGCCCGGAGATACTGCTCCGACGGCTCATACTCCACCGGCAGCATTTCCGAATAGTGGACGCCCTGCTGAATGCGCCGCTCCCGCTCCAGAGTGTCCATGGGCTCAATGCAGTTGGTGAGATCTTTCAGCAGAATGGTCACATCGTCCTGTTTATAGGTACCAAACATGGCTGCCTCCCTGAATATAGAAAACTCGCGTGGTTTCCCGGTTCGGCAATGCAGACAAAACGCTGCACAAAGCCGCCGTGTCCTCCCGCTCGGTATCCGATACCACCACCACCGCGTCATAGGAGTCCAGGTTGTAGAGATACGTCTTACGGTCGTCGCTGTAGAAGCTGCGGACCTGTGCTCCCGAAATAATGGGGTACCCCGTCTCTTGGCTGACGCCGATGGGGCTGCGGGTGGTGGCGTGGCACCGGACAGCACCGCTCCCCAATCGCTGGGCCAGCTGTTGGCCCAGAATCAGGGACGGCAGCATACACTCCTCCGTCCCCAGGACCAGGGTCCGGCCCGATTCCGGCAGCGCCGCCCATTGGAGAAAGGCGTCCGCCATCTTCCGGCATTGGTCCACATACTCCCCGATGCGCACGCCCAGCCGGGGATTCTGGTCGAAGGCACCGGGCAGCGTCCACGATTGGAACGGCGTTTCCGGCATCCACTGGGGCGGCAGCGGCGCTTCCTCCACCGTGTACCGTGCCACCTGGCTGTCGTAATCGGCCTGGGGCAGCCGGACCAGACAGTGGCAGACAATGCCCGCCTGCCGCAGCCGCGCTTCCTGTTCCGGCGTCACCCGGTTGAGGATGGAGGCCGCCACCACCGTTTTTTCCCGCAGGGACGGATACCGGGCAGCCATTTGCTCCACCATATTGAGAATGGTTTTGCCGGTGGAGATTTCATCATCCACCAGAATCACCGTGTCTGTGGCGGCCAGCCCCGCTTCCAGGGCGTCGCCGCACAGCTTTTGTTCCACAGCGTGGCTGTGCTCCTCCTGAAATTCCAGCCAGTTCCGGTCACCCTGGCAATCCTCCCGTGTGGTCTGTACATAGAGACAGTCCCCAGCCAGCTGGGCCGCCGCCACCGCGCCGATGGCTGTAGCCGTCTCGGCAAAGCCAATGACCAACCGGGCCGACGGGTAGGACTGCCGCAGGGATGCTCCCAGGGTTTCCATCAGTTCCAGTGCCGTTGCCGGCTCCACCGGCAGGTGCTTGGCCTGCAAAGGATTGACCAGCAGATAGGACCGTTTTGTGTTGCGATATCGTTTTGCAATGCGCAAAACATCTTCCATGGTATACTGTTGCATGTGTTTGCATCCTCAAAATGTTTTGGTAAGCCGCTGCTTGGGGGTGACGCCGTAGCCGAAAACCGTGCCGCAGGCGCCGCCGACAATGTGCATCAGATTGGCCACATTGTCCCGGACGAAGATAATGGAATACGCTTCCTGTCCCAAATAGAGCAGCGCCACCAGAATCAGCGTCAGTGGGATTTTGCCGCTCTTCATGCCGGACAGGGACGCCAGCATAATCATCATAAACACAATGCCGCTGGCTCCCAGCAGCGCCGTGCCGGGAAACAGCAGGATGTGCAGAACGCCGGACAGCACCGCTGTGACAAGAATGCCCAGCGCCAGGGGGCCGCTGCCGTACTTTTCCTCCAACGGCGGTCCGATGACCAGCAGCAGGAGCATATTCCCCAGGAAATGCTCCAGGTCGGCATGACCCAGCACATGGCCCACCAGCCGCACATACGTCAGCGGATTGACCGGAGAGGACCGGTACACACTGAATAGCGCCTGGGTGGTCCATCCGTTGGTAATCGTGCCCAGCAGCAGGGCGGCGGCGGACAGAAAGAACAGGCTCAGCACCACCGGAGAATTATAATCCAGCTTCTTCATACGCTTCTCCCTTTCTATCAAAAAGAGGGTACCCCGTCCAACGGCGGGCGTACCCTCTCGCTTTGCTTACGACAGCTTTTCTGTGATCACCTTTCTGAGCACATCCACAGGGATCATGGTCACAGCAAACACCGCCACAACGCACCATCCCGTCAAAGAGAAGGGGACGCAGCTGAACATACTGCTGATCACGCCGAAGACCGGAATGGGAATCAGCCCGGCGTTGACAATGAAGGCCTGCACCAGAATAATGGTGATAAATACCTTCATAAAGCCTGTATTTTCATTGAGGCCCTTGAAAATACCGAACCGGTCGTCACGGACATTGAAGCCGTTGAACAGGGCGCTCCAGATGAACAGCACGAAGTAGGCCGACAGCTTTTGTGCCTCGGTGGCAAAGAACTGGTCTACAAACGACGCCTTGAGGAACACAAAGCTGAGGATGGTCAGCCACAGGCCCATGGTGACAATCTGCACCATCATGGGCTTGCTGACAATGCTCTCGTCGCGGCGGCGGGGCTTTTCGGTCATATACCGCTTCTGGGCCGGTTCGTTGCCCAGCATAATGGCGCCCAGGCCGTCCATAACCAGGTTGACGAACAGCAGGTGCGTCACCTTCAGCGGCTCCTCCACGCCGAAGAACGGCGCCACGGCGCTGACCACCACAGCGGCCACATTGATGACCAGCTGGAACTTACAGAATTTGAGAATGTTATGGTAGATGGTACGGCCATACCAGATGGCATCCTTGATGGACTTGAAGTTGTCGTCCAGGATGACGATTTTACCGGCTTCCTTGGCCGCCTCGGTACCGCTGCCCATGGCAAAGCCCACATCGGCGCGCTTCAAGGCTGGGGAATCGTTGACGCCGTCGCCGGTCATACCCACCACCAGATTCATCTCCTGGCACAACCGCACCATACGGGACTTGTCCGTGGGCAGGGCGCGGGCGATGACACGGATTTTGGGAATGATCTTCTTAACTTCCTCATCGCTCATTTCATTGAGCATAGCGGAGGTCAATGCCACATCGTCATCGGACTTGAGCAGTCCGGCGTCCTTGGCGATAGCCACGGCGGTTTCCAGCCGGTCGCCGGTGATCATAACCACCTGGATACCGGCGTTCTGCACGTCGGCAATGGCTTCCCGTGCCTCGGGGCGGACGTCGTCGCGGATGGCCACAAAGCCGATGATGACCGTATCATCCTGGATGCGGTTTTCACACAACGCCTGGGTGGAGTAGCCGAAGGCCAGCACACGCATGGACTTGTTGGCCAGCTCGTCGATTTTGGCGTTGAGGGATTCCATGTGGATAGGACGCTCGGTACCGTCCGCCGTCAGACAGCGGGTAGCCACAGCCAGCAGCCGTTCCGGTGCGCCCTTATAGAACGTCTTGTCCAGCTCCCGGATATGGGCCTGGCTGAACTTGTTGGCGGAGTTGAAGCTCTGGGACGCGTCGGCGGTGTACTGGTTCTCCATGGCATGGAAGGCTTCAGCCCCCAAGAATTTCATCAACGCCTGATCGGTGGCGTTGCCACCGATGACCCGGCCCTCCGCGTCAAACATGGACTGGGAGTTCTTACCGATGGCCAGATTCACCAACTGCTGGATATTCTTGTGTTCGGCCATCATGTTCAGGGGAATCACAGTGCCGTCAGCGGTGAAAAACTCCACCACTTCCAGATGGCCCTTGGTGATGGTGCCGGTCTTATCGCTGAACAGGATATTCAGAGAGCCGGCCGTCTCGATGCCCACAGCCTTGCGGACCAGAACGTTGTGGTCCAGCATTTTACTGGTGTTCTGCATCAGCACCAGGGAGATCATCAGGGGCAGGCCCTCCGGCACAGCGCAGACGATGATAACCACGGCCAGAGATACGGCTTCCACCACGTCCTTGACGATTTCCGTCACATCCATGGAGAAATAGGCCGCCGGTCCGCCGGCCTGGAGAATGAAATAGCCGAAGTAGAGCACGGCAATAACAATGGCGCCGATATAGCCGAAGCGGGAGATCATATCGGCCAGCTTGGCCAGCTTGACCTTCAAGGGAGAATCGGGTTCATCCTCCTGCATCTCCTCGGCCATCTTGCCCATCATGGTGGCAAGACCCACCTTCTGGACATCCATAACACCTTCGCCGTCGAACAGCACCGCGCCGCGGAACAGGGAATGCTTGTCCACAAAGGTGTCGCCGGTGATTTCATCGGCCAGCTGCATATCCGTCTCCGCCGCGTACTTGGGGCATTCCTCCGCCTCGCCGTTGAGGGCGGAGTTGTCCACCTTCAAATGTCCGGCAATGAGGATACCGTCCGCCGGGATTTTGTCACCGGCCTGGAGCAGGACCTTGTCGCCGACCACCACGTCGTCCACGTCGATGACAACCACAACGCCGTCTCGATAGACTTTACACTGGTCTTTCTTGGTGCTGTCTTTCAGCTGGCGGTACTTGGTATCACTGGCCACGCCGGTTTTGGCCGAAACAAAGGCCACAATCAGCACCGCCACAATGGTACCGGCCGGTTCGTAAATGTCCGCGTAGCCAAAGGCAAACATGGCGATCATCAGCGCCGCGATGGCCAGCAGAATGCGGATCATGGGGTCCTTGAAGGTCTCCTTGAATTCCGCCCAAAAGGTGGTGGGTTCCGAGTCAGGAATCACGTTACTGCCGTATTTTTTTCTTGATTCCTCCACCTGGGATTGGTTGAGTCCGTTAAAGTGCATGGGCATTCACCTCGATACGACGGCAAAGAGGAGGAATGGTATCATTCGCTCCTCTTTGCCAATGATTGGATTCTTATGGATATATTAGGTAAATCTGGCGCAGAGCTGACCCAGGCCGGGGTCCTGGGTGGCCTGTCCGACGGCGTTGAACTTCCACTCGCCGTTGTGGCGGTAGACTTCACCGAAGATCATAGCCGTCATATTGTCGTAGTTTTCCGACAGGTTGTAGCGGCAAAGCTCCTGATTGTTGCGGGCGTCCACAATGCGGATAAACGCATTCTGAATCATGCCGAAGTGCTGGTGGCGCTCCACGGCCTGATAGATGTTGATCACAAACACAATGCGGTCATACTCCGCCGGGACGTTGTTGAGCTCAATAATAATCTGCTCGTCATCGCCCTCGCCGGCGCCGGTCAGATTATCGCCCAAGTGCTGCACCGACCGGGAGCCGTGGGTCAGATTGCCGAAAAAGATGATATCATTCCGGTCCAGCAGCTTTCCGCCCCGCAGCATAATGGCCGAAGCGTCGCAGTCGATGTTCTGGTTGGAGCCGCCGGAGAACAGGCCGCCCAGCAGGCCGCCCTTCTTCTTGGCCTCATCCCAGCCCAGACCGACGACCACACGGTTCAAACCCTCGCGGCCCTCTTTGGAAAGGCTGACTTTCTGACCCTTTTGCAAGCTGATTGACATGACGGGTTCCTCCTTCATTCCATCTGTATCTCCGGCGTCCCTTCCCGCCGGTGGGGCAGCCGTGGAGGCTGCCCCATATCATAGTTTTGTGTTGATTTACTCCACGTCCACGCCGTAGTTGGCGCACAGCGCGGCCAGGCCGCCCTGGTAGCCGCTGCCGATGGCGTTGAACTTCCACTCGCCGTTGTGCTTGTACAGCTCACCGAAGACAGCCGCCGTCTCAATGGAGAAGTCCTCGCCCAAGTCATAGCGCAGCAATTCCTGGCCGGAAACCTCGTCGAAAATGCGGATAAAGGCGTTGTTCACCTGTCCGAAATTCTGCCGCCGCTCCTCGGCCTCGTAGATGGTGACCGTGAAGGCGATACGGGAAATGTTGTCGGGCACCTTGGTCAGGTCAATCTTGATCTGCTCGTCATCACCGGCGCCCTCACCGGTCAGGTTGTCGCCCAGATGCTCCACGCTGCCGGAGGGGTGCTTCAGGTTGCCGTAAAAAATGAAATCCTCGCTGCGGGTGGTCTTGCCGGAATCCCCCAGCAGAAACGCCGCCGTATCCAGATCGAACGTTCCGCCGGTATCAAAGGCATTCACGTCCCAACCCAGACCAACAACCACTTTGGACAGGCCCGGATTATCCTTGGTCAAACTGACCTTCTGACCCTTTTTCAGACTGACAGGCATATACTGTCTCCTCCCTATTTTGTAAAAATGTTTTGCACAGTTGCTTTGTTATGCCACTTCGATGCCATAATGGCCGCACAGGGCTGCAAGGCCGCCCTGGAAGCCGCTGCCGATGGCGTTGAACTTCCACTCGCCGTTGTGCCGGTACAGTTCACCGACGACAATGGCCGTCTCAATGGAGAAGTCCTCGCCCAGGTCGTAGCGGATCAGGTCCGCACCGCCGACCAGGTCTTGAATATGGATGTATGCGTTCGACACCTGGCCGAAGTTCTGGTGGCGGCTTTCGGCGTCGTAGATGGTAACCGTAAAGGCGATCCGCTCCACATTGGCGGGCACCATGCTCAGGTCCACAACGATCTGCTCGTCATCGCCGTCGCCCTCGCCGGTCAGGTTGTCACCCATGTGCTTTACCGAACCGCTGACATGCTCCAGGTTGCCGTAAAACACAAATTCCTTTTCCGTGGGGCACTTGCCGTTGCCGCCGACCATAAACGCCGCAGCGTCCAGGTCAAAGGCCGTGCCGGAGTCAAAGGCGTTGACGTCCCAGCCCAGACCCACGACGATTTTCGTCAAGCTGGGGTTTCCCTTGGTCAGGTCTACTTTTTGTCCCTTTGTCAGATTGATGGGCATTGTAAAATTCCTCCTCCTGATGATTTGCACACAATTTCTATCAAACTGCACTCAGTGCTGATTGGGCATGTGATAGCGTCTGTTGAAATCGGCTTTGATGGTTTCCAGCCGTCTCTGGTCCTCCATCCGCTGCTTGCGGGCGTTCTCCTGAATCTGATTGGTCTCGTCGATGCCGGAGACGATGGTCTGCCACGTCTTTTCCAGCGTCTCGATTTTAATGGAGCTGCCGGAGGCCAGCCGGGCCGTCATCTTCGCCTGCTCCGCCGTATTCTGGGCGTTGCGGATAAGCATTTCATTGGTTCTTTCATCCAGTGCCGCCATGGCCTCGGCCTGAATCCGCTGGCGCTTGAGCATGATGGCCTGGGTCAACGCCTGTTTGAACACAGGCAGGGTGATGATAAACGCCGAATTGATCTTGCGCACCAGGTTCATATTGCTGAACTGCATGGTTTTAATCATGGGAATGGCCTGCATGGCCACATTTTCCGCCGTGCGCAAATCCTGGGTCCGCTGCTCCAGCATCATCAATGCCTGATTCAGCGAGGTCAGTTCAAACTGAATGGAGTTGTCGCCGCTGGCCTCCATATCGGCCTGGCGCTGGGCAATATACGCCTCGATTTCCCGGCAGCCCTGCTCACCGGCCAGAATGTATTTCACCAACTCATGGTAATAGGTCACATTGGCCTGGAACATATCCTCCAGCTTCCGATTGGACTGCTTGATCTCCGATTCATACTGCTTGAGCTGCACATAGATCTTGTCCACTTCCTCACCCATGGTGTGGTATTTGGCCAGAATCTTGTCCAGCTGCTTGCGGAGGTTGCCGAAGAGCTTATTGAGAAAGCCGGGGTTCTCCTTGATCTCCTCAATATCGAACTTGTCCATAATCTTGGCCAGAGTGGTCAGCATGGCGCTGGACTCGTCCAGCTGGGACAGGTTCATACTGTTTAGGACCACGTCGGAGCACTTGGAAATCTCCTCCGCCGCCTCGGCGCCGAAGGAGACAATGGTTTCCAGATTGTAAACCTCAATCTGGCTGGCCAGACGGTCCACCTCCGGCGAATTGGTCAGCTGTTGGTTCATCTGCTGCCGGTCGGCTACAATGTCGTATTTCTGGTACGTCTCTTCCTGCACAGCCGGTACAGCTGTGGGTTCCGCTGCGGAACCGGACGCTGCGGGTCTGTTGAAATCCAATGCCATAGAATCCTCACCTTCCAAACAGTTTTCTCAAGGGGTTGATACTCGGTTGCTGGGTGGAAACAGCGGCAAAATTGGGCACCGTCAAATCATAGACGTATTCGCCAATCTGCTGCTCATGGATATAGTCCGGCGGGAAAAATTTTTCCACGCACTCAAAGCCTGTGGGGATAAACAGCAGCACATCGAAGCCCATGCGGTTCAGCAGCGCCACCACAATACTTTCTCCCAGATTCAACACCTGCTCCGTGGGATTGATCAGCAGGAGCTTGGGGTTCTTTTTGGTAAAGTCGAACTTCTGCACCATGCGCAAGACCGGCTTGGGCAGGTTCAGCGCTGTGGAGAGCACCGTATATTCGGTTCCGTTCTGCCAGGTACCGGCGATAATCTTTTGGTCCAATAAACACTGTACCTGATCCAGCAGGAACTCCTGCATTTCCTTCCGCAGAATCCCATAGGGATACGATTTGTGGTTCCGGATTTTGTCCCGCAGCAGCTTGCCGTTTTTCAGGAATTGGGTCACATAGGGTTTGATGGGGTTTTCATCGGTGGGCGACAGCCACGGGAGCCGGTCCACCAAAACCGTATCGGGGGTCAGGAGCTTTTTGATCTCGCTCCAATACCGCCGGACGTCTCCGTCCTTGACGCCGCACACCTTTTCCAGCAGCACCGGCACCGTTACCCGGTCGCCGGACACCGAAAAGGAGGGGCGGTACTTGAGTTCCTGGTCCCACAGCAGGGCAATTTCCTCGTACATGGTCTGTAGGGTGACAGCCTCTGCTCTGACGTACTGCTGATTGCGGTACATGCCGGAGTCCTGGTACATGATGGAATCCAGGTCCCGCTCCGCCTGATAGGCGGCGGTTGCCACCCGCCGCTGGGAGGAGGCCGTGGGGAACGTCTCCATGGGCAGGGAGTCGTCATAGGTCAGCCGCAGCAGAGCCGGATCTTCCAGCGCCGGCACCGCGGCCCGGTTGGGCACCAGCACCAGCACATCCACCGGCAGCCGGGCCAGCAATCGGAGAAACAGCGCTTCATTCCGGCTGCTGCAGTTGCCGAACAGCAGGAATACCGGCACCTGCCCCGGCGTCCACGCGGGGAACAACGTCTGTTGATACCGTTTCAGCCAGACCAACAGATACACCGCCCGGTTGGTCAGCTTCAGCAGAGACCCGTCCGGGGCCTTTCCCTCCTCCAGGAGCAGGTCCACAAAGCCCTTGACCATAAGCCGCTGCAATTCCGCCTGGGCCGGATAGCGGAGGTTCTGGGAAAGGCCCAGAATCATCTGGTCCAGCGTCGTATAATTCTGCCGCCGGATGGCGGCAATCTCCTCCGGCGTGGGGGCCGGGATGGCCTGGTCCACCAGGCAGATGGGGCGTTCTGACCGCTCCAATTCCTGATAGAACCCAAAGAGATCATTGGAAAACAGCAGCCGGTCCTCCACACCATGCTGCAAGAGAAAGGCGTTGTAAAAGAGATGGGAGTCCTCTCCCCGGGCCGGCGGCGCCGTCAGCACCTCCCGCAGAGCGGGCGACCGCATCCAGGCGTTGGTACACGGCTGGAGCGTGGGCAGCGTGCCATACAACCGCTGGCGGTTCCACTCCTGCTCCAATTCCTTCTGCACCCATTTCAGCGTAAACCAATCGGGAAATGGGGCGGGATTGGTCTGCGTCAGCCGGGTGGAGCACTGGTCCGCGGGGTCTGCCTGGCGGTACTGCGCCCCGTCCCGGCAAACCATCAGAATGTCCGCCCCAGCTCCGGCCAGAATGGTCAACAGCTGCAATTCGTAGGCGCTCACCGCGCCGTCATAGAGGATTTTGGGCAGCCGGTCCTGGCCCAGCGCCGCTAAAATCCGTTCAAATTTAAAGTACAGCCAGCAGAGGTATTTGACATAGGCATTGTGGAGCATATTCTCGTTTTTGCCCTGACGGGCCAGGGACTCCAGCATGGCGTCTATGGACGCCACAATGTTCCCCCGCTGAGCCGGAGACAACCGGGGCAGCCACCGGCGCAGCTGGTCGTCCATAAACGGACGGTTCCGCTGAAATCCGCTCCCCAGCATCTCCTGGAAATACGCGAGGTTTTCCGGCGTGGGATTGGGAATGCGCCCATCGACGATGACGCCGTTCTGCCGGGCTTCCTGATAAAACCCTTTGACGCCGTCGGGCAGATCCTCTGTAAATCCTTCCACCCGTACAAAATAGACGCACGGCGCCCGCCGTTGGGAAAGCGGTGTTAAAAAGTCGTTAAATTTTGATAAAGTTCCAAGTTGAAACATGGCGGCCCTATTCTTTCCCATGCGCAATTACTGCAACAAAAAAGCATATAATTGCTGTGTTTCATCCTAAAATGTGTCTCGATATCAAAGATTATACAGCAACTTTCAATTACAATCATTTTCCTGGTTTTTTCCCATTATACTACACCTCATGCCCGTATTCAAGCCCGAGTGCATCTACGGGAGATTGGCGGTTCCCGGCGGGACAGGCAAGAATTATTTTACAATTTTCTCCCCATGTGCTACAATGGGAGAAACTTTGTCTTCCAGGAGGATTCCCATGTTTCACAGCCTTGCCGCATATTCGGTGGGCGCTTTGCTGTACTGTCCCGCGGGTCTGCACGATTCCATCGTGACCACGCTGCTGCACAATACCATTCCCGCGCCGTTTTCCCTGGCCTTCTGTCTGGAGGATACGGTCAACGACGCCCATTTGGCGGAGGCGGAGGACGCGCTGCTTCGCACCCTGGAACAGATTCAACGCCTGCACGCGGAACACAGCTTCTATCTGCCGCGGATTTTCGTCCGCATTCGCTCTCCCCTGCACCTGCGCCGTATGGCGGCCCGGCTGTCCGGTGTCTCCCAGGTGCTCACGGGCTTTATCCTGCCGAAATTCTACACAGACAACAGCCGGGCGTATCTGGCTGCCGTGGAGGACCTCTCCCAATCCTCCGAGTTTTTCTATATGCCGATTTTTGAGTCCCACGCCATGGCGGCCCCCGCCGGACGGCTGGAGCAGCTGGCCCGGCTGAAAGAGGAACTGGAGCCGGTCTCCGCCCGCATTCTCAATCTGCGGGTGGGCGGCAACGACCTGTCCCATGTCTTCGGCCTGCGCCGGAGTGTCTGCGACACCATTTACGATTTGCAGCCGGTGGCCCGGATTCTGCTGGACGTGGTATCCACCTTTGCTGCTGACTATGTGATTTCCGGTCCCGTGTGGGAGTATTACGCCGGGCCGGGTTGGGACACGGGGCTGGAACGGGAGCTGCATCTCGACGCCCTCAACGGGTTTATCGGTAAAACCGTCATCCATCCCAACCAGATTCCCATTGTCAACCGCGCCTTGCAGGTGACGGCCCGGGACTACGCCGACGCCCGGAGTATTCTATCCTGGGATCTGGACAACGCGCCGCTGGTGGCCCGCAGCGTTGATGCCGCCAGAATGAATGAATTTAAAACCCATGCCAACTGGGCCTCCAAAATTCTGGCCCTGGCCCAGATTTATGGTGTCCGTCCAGAGGACGCCGCGCCGGTTCGGAGAACCGCCACCGGGAAGTCCGCCGTCAGCCGCCGCGCCGCCCCCTGAGGCGTCGCGGCAAGCGGGAAACGCACAGTAGATTTTGCGTCAATTTTCTGGTAGTATATTCCGTGGATCATGGGAACTTTATGCCTGACAGTCGGCGGAGAGGGGGAACCAATTTTGAAATAGGCTGTCGCGGTTCTGGCGTCGATGCTCTGTTACATCGGCGCGTTTCTGTTGCTCTTTCGCCTTTCCATGGGGCAGGCGTGGCTTGTGTTTTTCTTTGGGACACCCCTGTTTGCAGCCGCCTATTTTATCCCGGCGGGAGCGTTTTTCGCCCGCCGCCTCCACCTGAATCGCTGGATTCTGTGGCTGTGCATGAATGGTATCGGCGGCCTGTGCGGCTGGGTGATCGTGCTGATCCAATACCCTATCCTTTTGATGAACGGCTTCATTCTGTTGCTGCTGCTGCCCGCCCTCGTCTGTGCCGCTCTGGTGTGGGCCGTGGTTGGGTTGGGCTTTCTCTGTTGGAACCGAATTCTGCCTATTTCGGTGAAAACCACCGGACCCCGCCGATATCGCTGTCTGCACCCCACAAAAATCGTCTATATGGTCTATTACCGGACCACCAACGGCTCCGGATATCAGTGGCGGGACGAGGGCGGCACCGCCCGGGTTCTGGCCGAACAGCTGTACCAACGCGGTTCGGTGGAACGACGGGTCCTGTCCATTCCGTCGGAGGACACCTACATCACCGTAGAGCCCCACCTGACCGCCCAGCAGTACACGGACGGTCTGCGGCGGCGGCAGTACATCCTTCTGGGCCTGTCCGGCGGATACGTTTTGTGCTACGGCGTGGCCTGGATTGTCATTCGACGCAAAGAGGCGGAGGAGGACTGACATTGAGGCCCTGTATGAACAACCGCCGGATTGGTTGGATAGTTTAAGAAGGAGAAATGACCATGGAGAACCGTAAAATCAAAAAATCAATGTGCTGTATTTGCTCTGCTACATTCTGGTGCCGTTGGCGCTGATTTTTCTATGCGGCTGGTTTGGTACCTCCCGCCTTCCCGACGGCAGCAATCTTCGCTCGTTTCTGCTGACGGGGCCTTTATCCTGTCCATGCTCTGGTGGGTCTTCGGCGGCCGTCTGCTGTTCCGTGCCAGAACCAAGGCCGTGGAACGGGAACTGGATTCCAGAGGATTCCAGCGGGAGTACACTTTCAGCAGCGGCTCCTGCACCGTCATCATCGACACCGAGCACCAGCAGATTGCCCTGCTCTTTTTCTGGAAGCCCTTCACCTATTTCGTCATTCCCACCAGCAGCATTTCCAGAGCATGGGTGGATGACGGCCGGATGGGCTCGGGATTTATGGCAGGCAGCAGCCGCGTCAGCTTTCTGTTCCTAGCCGACGGCGTCAAGGTCCGGATCAACACCTTCGTCTCCAACAAGAGATGGAGAATGGACAGCGACCACATCCTCACCGGCATTTCCAAGGCGGACCGGATGGTCCGGCTGCTGCAAAACGCCGGCGTCGGGGCCAACTGATATGGGCCTGTTCCGAAAACTGAAAGCCGTCCTGCGGGATGACTGGTGCGGAACGTGTCAGGTCCCCATGGACACCACCTTTCAGCGGATTTATACGCTCCCCATGACGGTTGGCCATTACCGTGCCCACAAAAATCCGGCGTATTATCTGGAAAATCTGCGCAGGGTGTCCGGCGAACTCATGCCCGGCGTATACGTCTGTGAGCTGACCGCCTACCGGTGCCCCGACTGCGGACGCCGGGTTGTAAGACTTTGTATTTATCTCCCCGTCCGGGGAAATCGAAAATTTGAGGATACCTATGAGTTTACCCATGGAGAACTGGACGAGCTGCTGCGGCAGCCATAGCCGGGATTCCCTGGGACTGGGTTCCGTTCAGGAGGAAAAAGAATGAAGAGAATCACCAAAACCACATTCCCCCGTCTGCTTGGCGCTTGGGTATTGATCCTGGCGCTCCTGTTGTCCGGCTGTTCCTTTGGCAAGACCAGCACCGATTCGGACGCAAACGGTGCCAGCGCCTCCGACGATGCCGCCACCACCGACACCACCGATGCCGCCGATACCGCGGAGGAGGAAGCCGATGCCGATCTGCCCGTTGACTACAGCAAGTACAACGCCTATCTGGAAGTGCTCAACAGCGTCTATGAAATGGACGATATGCTGACCGGTTACTTCACTGTGGTGCAGTATCAGCCGGAGTTTGCCCTGGTCGATGGCGCAGAGTACAGCATGCTGAATGACGTCTTTGACTACTACACCTTCAGCTCCTACATCATGACAGATGCTTTGCGCTACTGCGATGAGGACCCCGACTATCCCGAGCAGGATGAGCTGCTGAAGCAGCTGGAGGAGCCCTTCAACACCATGGGCGAGATTCTGAGCGATCTGAGTTGGTATATCAGCTATCAGCAGTACGGCGGAGATGATCTGACCGAGGCCGCCGAGCTGCATACCCAGCTCTATGAAGCCGTCGGCGCCTTTGATGAAGTTGCCCTGCCCTTTATGGAAGCCATGAACGCACTGGACGAAGCCACAGAGGCCGACGAGCTGGAGCGGCTCCAGTCTGAGGGCTGGGACATCGCCTATTACAGCCGGATTATGGTCAGCGTCTCCAATGACATTGACACGGAGATCTGGGAGCAGTTGTCCACTGTGGAGACCGGGACCCTGCCCCCGCTGGACATGACCAATCTGGAGACGCTGTACACCGAGCACCAGGAAGCCTATGCCGATCTGAGCGAAGCCCTGGCCGATCCGGAGAGCGTACAGCTCGTGTGGCCTGACAGCGTCACCGCAGATGCTGAGGTAGAGCTTTTCACTACCGCTGCCAACAATGTAAACACCTCCCTGGAGAGCTTTATGACGGCGGCCCGGAATCAGGAGGACTACAGTGAGACCTATGACGCCTATTTCACCGCCTGTTCCAAACTGATTGACCTCTACAATTCCATGGTTGCCGGATAATTTCCAGTTCCCTCCGAACGCCTGTTCGGAGGGAACTTTGATTGTGTGGGAAAGCGGGATCGGAGCAGCCTGTTTCTGTATATTGTGATTGTCTGCTGGGTGCTGCGGTGACGCCCGGTTTGAATCGGACAGCTACGCCTTTCACGCGTAGCTGTATCGCAACGTATCCATTCATTCCGCCAAGTCAAGCAGCGTCAAAAATCCCCCCTTGCGGCCGCAAGGGGGGATTTTTGACGCTGTATCATTACAGAACTCGGTTAGCAGGCGAAGCCGCGCCGTTTTTTTCAAAACACGCCGCGCTCCCCTGTCTCACAGAAATCGGAAGAAAAACAGATAGAACACTAGCAGCAATATGGCGACAATGATGAGAAACACCGGCACAAAAACCGCCAATGCCGCCAGGATCATGGCCAGCCGGTCATTTTTTTCCAAGGGCAGCTGGGCGCGGTCTTCTTCAAACCGCTCCTCTGCATCCCGGATATTGACGACCCGGTTGATCTTTTTCCCAAACAGCATGGGAACTCACTCCTTATGGTGCAGGGGGTAGTGACAGGCCACATAGTGGTTGTTGCCCACGTCTGTCCACTGGGGAACTTCTTCCTTGCACTTCTGCTGGCAATAACGGCAGCGGGTATGGAACTTGCAGCCGGAGGGCGGATTGACCGGGCTGGGAATATCGCCTTCCAGCAGAATGCGCTCCCGTTTGTCGTTTTCGTCCACCACGGGAATGGCCGACAGCAACGCCTCCGTATAGGGATGGAGGGTGTTGGCGAACAGCTCCTCCGTGGGGGCCAATTCCACCATATTGCCCAGGTACATAACGCCGATACGGTCACTGATATACTTAACCACGCTGAGGTCATGGGTGATGAACAGATAAGTCAAATTCTGCTTTTCCTTCAAATCCGACAGCAGGTTCAGAATTTGGGACTGAATGGACACGTCCAGGGCTGACACGGCCTCGTCACAGACCACAAAGGAGGGATTCAGAGCCAGGCTGCGGGCGATGCCGATACGCTGGCGCTGGCCGCCGGAGAACTGGTGGGGATACCGGCCGAACATATAGGTAGCCAAACCGCAGTTCTCCATAACCTGGCAGATATAATCCCGCATAGCCGGGTCGCCGCGCTTAAATACGCCATGGGAGACCAGGCCCTCACCGATGATCTGGCCGACGGTCATTCTGGGATTCAGCGAGGAATAGGGGTCCTGGAAAATCAGCTGCAAATCCTTGCGCAGCACGCGCATTTCCTCTTTGGGAAGGCTTTTCAGGTCGATTTCCTTGCCGTCCTTGTAGTAGAGAACCTGTCCATCAGTCTGGGGATAGAGCTGTAACAGAGTCCGGCCCAGGGTGGATTTGCCGCAGCCGGACTCGCCCACCAGACCCAGCGTTTCACCGGCGTAAATATCCAGGGAAATGCCGTCGTTGGCGCGGACATACCGCTGCTTCTCCCGCAGCTTCGTCTTTTTCACGGGGAAATACTGCTTGACGTCCCGGACACGCAGCAGCACCTTACGAGTTTCATTCTGCATGTTTTTTTCTCACCGCCTTCTCCGGATAGAAGCACCGGATATAATGGTTGGGGCCGATCTGCTGCAAGGCCGGCTCGCTGGTTTTGCACTTCTCGGTGCAATACTTGCAGCGGGGCGCGAATTTGCAGCCCTCCGGCAGATACAGGGGGTTGGGCACGGAGCCGGGAATGGCTTCCAACCGCTGGTCCTTGGGGGTATTCAGCCGGGGAATGGAGATCATCAGACCTTCCGTATAGGGATGGGAATGGGTGCCGTCATGGAAAATGGTCTTGGCGTCGGCCTTCTCCACAATCTGTCCGCAGTACATGACCGCCACTTCATCGGCCATTTCGTGAATAACGCCCAGGTCGTGGGTGATAAACAGAATGGAGGTGCCGGTCTGCTGCTTCAGCTCATTCATCAGCTTCAAAATCTGTGCCTGAATGGTGACGTCCAGCGCCGTGGTGGGCTCGTCGGCAATCAGCAGCTTGGGCTTACAGGCCAGAGCCATGGCGATCATGACGCGCTGCCGCATACCGCCGGACAGCTGAAACGGATACTGCTTAGCCACCCGCTCGGGGTTGGGAATCTTGACATCGGCCAGCAGGGATGCCGCCTTTGCATAGGCTTCCTTCTTGCCTAAGTTCTGGTGCAGCCGCAGGACTTCACCAATCTGGCGCTCAATGGTGAACACCGGGTTCAGAGAGGTCATGGGCTCCTGGAAGATGACGGAAATCTCATTGCCGCGGATGTGGTGCAGGTCCTTGATGCTGGCCTCCAGAATGTTGCGGCCATTGAAGGTGATTTCGCCGCTTTCAATGTAGCCGTTGCCGTCCAGCAGCTTGATAATGCTCATGGCCGACACGCTCTTGCCGGAGCCGGACTCACCGACGATGCCCAGGGTCTTGCCGGCCTCCAGGGAGTAGCTGACATCGTTGACGGCCTTGACGATGCCCTTTTTCGTTTTGAAATAGGTGTGCAGGTTTTTGACTTCCAACAGACTCATGGCTTGTCACCTCTCCTTCGATTTGGGGTCAATGGCGTCGCGCAGGCCATCGCCGATGCAGTTGATGCTGATGGTGCAGATGCCCAGCATCAGGGCCGGGAACACCCAGCGCCACCAGTAATTTTCGATGACCTGGCCGTTCTGGGCGCCGGTCAGCATATTACCCCAGGTGGCATTGGGCTCGTTGACGCCGAAGCCGATAAAGGACAGAGAGGACTCGGTCAGCATGCAGGTGGCAAAGCTCAGCGTGGCGTTGACGATGATGACCGTGATAATATTGGGCAGGATGTGGCGGAAGATGATGCCAAGCTCCCGGACGCCCAACGCCTTGGCGGCGGTGACGAACTCCTGCTCGCGTTCCGCCAGAACGCTGCCGCGGACCAGGCGTGCGATGCCGGGCCAGGACAGCAGGCCCAAAATACACATAATCAGAATGATTCTCTGGGTTTCGCTGATCTTATTGCCCAATATGGACGACAATATGATACAGAACGGCAGGAACGGAATGGACGAGACAATCTCCGTCAGACGCATCAGCAGGTTGTCCACCTTGCCGCCCTTGTAACCGGAGATGCCGCCGATGACAATGCCGATAAAGGAGGAAATGATAACAGCGATGGCGCCGACGGTCATGGTCATCCGGCCGCCCACCAGAATCCGGCGGAACAGGTCGCGGCCCAGTGCGTCGGTACCCATCAGATAGCCCTTAAGGCCCCAAGCCACTACAGTTCCATCCTGAGTGATGGCGTAGTTGGCATAGTAGCCGCTGTCCACCGAAGCGACGGTGGTGCCGCTGGGGGCATCGGTCTGGCCGTGGGTGTTGTCACCCCAGCTGTAAACGGTGCCGTCCTGCAAAACAGCGGTATAGTGATACCGGCCGCCGGCGATGGAAACCACCTGGCCCTGGATTTCCTCAGGAATGTCCAGGGTCTTTTTGATGTTATTGCCCCAGGCGTACACGGTACCATCCGCAGTAACGGCGGCGGCACTCTCATCGGTCAGGGCCAAATCCACCACATTGCCCTGGATTTCTTCGGGAATGTTGGTGTAGGCGGAGGTCTTGTTGGTCAGGGGCACAACCTCGCCGTCCTTGGTCAGCGCCATGACGATGTTGGTGCTGGCCGCGAACTTGTCGATATTGCCCTGCACGCCCTCCGGATAGGTGATGCTCAACAGGTAATCGCTGCCCCAGTTATACATCTCGCCGTCCTCGGTGAGGGCCAGGGAGATTTGGTAACCGGCCAGAATCTGCTTGATGTCGTTGCCGCCGGTGCGCAGCTCCATGGGGATGCTGGCCAGACCCATACGGTCATTGCCCCAGGTGAAGACCTGTCCATCCTCATTGACGGCCACAATGTGGTCCAGACCGGCGGAAATCTGGACCAGCTTGCCGGTTTCGCTGGTGCTGGGAATGTTTTTCAGCTTCTCATTGGGGAAGGTGCCCCACTCGTAGACGTTGCCGTCCTTGTCCAGACCCACAGAGAAGGAGCTGCCCACAGACAAATCCTGAGCGTTGTTCTTCAGCTGGGTGGGAACGCTGAGCATGCCGAAGCCGGGGGCCACGTTGGCCTGGGTCACGTCCTGGTAGTACAGGTCGATGGGGAAAAAGTACGGCAGGAACACGCAGCAGAGGAAAATAAAGGTGAAGAGAATCACGCCGATCATGGCGATCTTGTCCCGAACAAAGGAGCTGATGACCATTTGCAGCGGGCTCTGCAAAATTTCCTCATCTTCCTGAGGGAGACCGCCCAGAACCATCCGCTGGGCCGCTGTTGCCGCCGTGGAGCGTCGGGTTTTCTTTTTGTTGTTACGCATCGTCTTCCCTCCTTTAGTTTTCCAGTCTCACGCGGGGGTCCACCAGCGTATAGGCGATGTCCATAATGACGTTGCCCGCCAGGGACAGGACCACGTAGAACATCTGCATGGTGAGCACCACGGCGAAGTCACGCTGCATCAGACCGTCGATGAGCATTTTACCGAGGCCGGGCCACAGGAACACCGACTCGATGACGATGGAGCCGCCGAACAGGCCGATGATCCACCAGGTGGTAATGGTCACCACGGGAATCAGGGCGTTGCGGAACGCGTGGATATAGATAACAGTTTTCTCCCGCAGGCCCTTGGCCCGGGCCGTCTTGATGTAGTCCATGCGCAGCACGTCGATCATAGCGGCGCGGACATAGCGGGTGATACCGCCGATGCCCGAGATGGACATAACCAGCACCGGCAGCACCATATGCCGCAGCCTGTCAAGCACAAAGGCCATGCCTGTGGCTGTGGAACCGGCGGATTGGACGCCGCTGATGGGGAAAATGGGAATCTTGACAGCCAGCAGGAAGATGGCCAACAGGGCGATGATAAAGGTGGGGATACTGTAGCCCACAATGGTCAGAACCTGGACCGTCTTGTCAAAGACGCCGTTTTTTCGCACCGCAGTGAGAATTCCCAGGGGGACGGCAATGATAAAGACCACAAACATGGTCAGAATATTCAAAATTACAGTATTGGCCATGGGGGCGCCAATGATGTTGATAACCTCCTGCTTATACTGGGTGGAATAGCCGAATTCACCGGTGAGCATATTGCCCATCCAGCTCACATATTGCACCGGCAGGGGTTCGTCCAGGCCCAGGGATTCCCTCGTTTTGTCATATAGGGCCTGATAGGCATCGGGTTTCATTGTGGTTTTGCTGTCGCCCAGCATGATCTCAACGGGGTCGCCGGGCATCGATTTATAAATCGCGAACATCAGAATAGAAATGATAAAGAAGACGAAGATAATGTAAATCAATCGCTTCAGCAGGTATCTACCTTTTCCCATTCACCGTTCCTCCATTTCAAAATTTTGGGGATTGGCTTTTGGCCCAGTACCCATACAGTCGGGGCTGCGGAATCTGCCGCAACACTGGAAATCCGGCGGAACCCGGCCACAATGCGGGGCTCCGCCGGACGATTGTCAGACTGGATGAATCTTAGGCGTCAACCCAGGCATCCAGAACGGCACGAGACCACGCCCAAACGGAGGTGGACTGCCAGCCGTGCAGCTTGTTGGAGTAGAAGTCGTAGTACTCATCGGAGTACAGGGGGATGTCAGGCAGCTTCTCATTCCAGAGGTCGATGAAGGTCTGCCAGGCGCTCAGCCAAGCCTCGGTGTCCTCATAGGCAATGGGCTTCATGGCTGCGGTGGCGTCGGCCAGCTCCTGGTCCACAATCCAGTTGCTGTTGTAGCCGCCCTGCATCCACTGGGGATCGGTGGAATAGTAGTACCAGGGGGAGCTGACGGTGGAGAAGCCAACGGCCAGGTTGTACATGTTGTAGATCTTGTCGCTGCTGTGGGTGATGGCGGACTGCAGCGTGGGGAAGTCCATGGTGGTGGCCTTCAGCTCCATGCCCACCTCGGTCATAGCCTCGGGCAGCATGGTGGAGAGCAGATCGGAAACGGGGTTGCCGTCGGTGTTGGCCCACTCGATGACCAGTGGCTTCAGCTCACCGTTGACATCCTTGTAACGGGTGCCGGTGCCGGAATAGGGCGTGCCGTCGGCGTTGAGGGTCCAGCCGTCGGCCTCCAGCAGGGCCTTGGCCTCGTCCAGGTTCTTCTCATAGGTATTCAGGTTCTGGTCGATCCAGTCCTTGGACTCCTGATACTCCCACTGGGCCAGACCATAGTAGGAGTGGACAACGGCAGCATAGCCGCCGCTGTACTGACGGGCAAACTCGCTGCGGTCCAGGCAGTAGGCAATGGCCTGGCGGACATTGGCGGAATCGGTGGGGAACTGGCTGCAATCGAACTGAATCTTGCCGTAGCCGTTGCGGAAGAAGGTGTTCTTCTGAGCCTCACCGGCATCCACCAGGTCCAGACCGGCGTTGATGGTGTCAGCGCCGCTGCATTCGAACAGCAGGTCCACGGAGCCGGACTTCAGCTCGTTGATCATGGTGTCGCTCTTGACGGTCTTGATAACCAGCTTCTCAATGGCGGGCTTCACGCCGCGGTAGTCGCCGGCATAGCTGGGGTTCACCGTCAGCGTACATTGGGCGCTGGCCACGTCGAAGGACTCGAACAGGTAGGGGCCGCAGGTGACCGCGGGGTTGTAACGATAACCGGTGGAGGGATCGTTGATGGTCTTCAGCAGCAGCTCGGTGGTAAAGTCACCGGTGATGGAAGCGCCCTCGGGAGAATCCACAATGTCACAGTCGGGAGCGATGACGTGCATGGGACGGGGCGCGGCGGTGGCGTAATAGATATCATAGTGGAACGGCAGCTCCTCGGCACGGACGGTGACGGAGTAGGTCATGTCGTCCACCAGATGCACACCGGCGAAGTTCTCGGTCTTGCCGTCGAAGAAGTCCTGATAGCCCACCAGGGAGTAACCGGCCTGGCTGGGATAGCCGTCCACGCCGTTCATCTCAGGGGAGCTCTCCAGCAGCAGCTGGAAGACGTAGTCCTTGGCGGTGATGGGGGTACCGTCGCTCCAGGTCAGACCATCGTTGATGGTGACGGTGTAGGTCTTGGTGCCGTCCTCATTCTCGGTGGCTTCATGGCTGGCCACGACGGTGGGGTCGAAGACCAGCGCGCCCTCCATGTCGGCCACAACGGTGGCATAGCCATGGAGCAAGTCGTAAATCTTGTAGTTGGTGGCGTTGTTGGAGAAGCTGGCATCATAGAAATCGTTGCCCATCTGGGTGATGCTGCCAATGACCAGCTGGCCCTGGGGCTCCGTGGGACGGGTGCTCTCCTCAGTGGTACCCTCGGTGTTGGTGGTACCCTCCGTCTGGGTGTTGCCGCTGTCCTGCGCATTGTTGGTGACGGTTTCCTGATTGCCGCAGGCAACCATGGAGACTGCCAGAACAGCCGTCAGCAGCAGAGACAGCAGTTTTCTCTTTTTCATGCGTTTCTTCCTTTCCGGTTTCATACCGTGGATTTCTGGCCGGGACAGCCGGACAGAGCGGCGGAACGCCGTCTGTCGGGCTGCCTCAGTGGAATCTGTTTCATTTTAGCAAAAAAATTCAAAAAATGCAACCAAAAAGTGTACTTTTTTTGAAAATCAACAGAAAGATTGGACATTTGTCACGTTTTTTCCCGTGAAATCGGTTTTTTTGGTGTCTTTGCAGTATGGAATCCTGTCTTTTTTACGGCGTCATCAGGGACTCCATCTCATCCAGCAGGCGGCTGAAATACTGCAAAGCGTCATCGATGGGGGCCGGGGTGGAGAGGTCCACGCCGGCACCTTGCAGCAGCGTCACCGGGTCGGCGGAGCAGCCGCCGCTGAGGAAGTGCAGATAGTCCTCCACAGCCGGTTGACCCTCCCGGAGAATCCGGCGGGACAGGGCCACAGCAGAAGCAAAGCCCGTGGCATACTGATACACATAGAAATTATAGTAGAAGTGCGGAATCCGGGCCCACTCCAGCGCAATCTCCGGGTCGGCTTCGATGTCCTCGCCGTAGTACAGCCGGTTCAGCTCGGCGTACTTGGTGCAAAGGGCATCTGCCGTCAGGGCGTTGCCCTGGCGGGTCTGCTCGCTGCACCACAGTTCAAACTCGGCAAACATGGTCTGCCGGTACAGCGTAGCCCGGAACCGCTCCAGGAAGTGATTGATCAGATAGGCGCGGCGCTTGGGGTCCTGGGCGCCGTCCAGCAGATGGTGAATCAGCAGGGCCTCGTTACAGGTGGAAGCCACCTCCGCCACAAAGATTTTATAACCGGCGTAGGTAACGCTCTGATTGTGGTTGGACAGGTAGGAATGGAGGGCGTGACCCATCTCATGGACCAGTGTAAAGGCGTCGCTGAGGGTATCGGTGTAGTTGAGCAGCACAAAGGGATGGACGCCATAGACACCGGCGGAATAGGCGCCGGAGCGCTTGCCCTGGTTTTCGTAGACATCCAGCCAGCGGTTCTCAAAGCCCTCGTTGAGCACCCACAGATAGTCCTCGCCCAGAGGGGCCAGGGCTGCACGTGCCAGCTCCTTGCCCTGCTCAAAGGGAACCTCCATGCGCTGGTCGGCCACCATGGGCGTATAGAGATCGTAGTAATGGAGCTTGTCCACGCCCAGCAGCTTCTTGCGCAGACGCACATAGCGGTGCATGGTAGGCAGATGCTTGTGGATCGTCTCGATAAGGTTGTGATAGATCTCCACCGGGACCTCCGTCTCCGCCAGGGCCGCATGGAGAGCCGAAGGATACCGGCGGGCTTCGGCAAAGAATTGCAGCTGCTTCATCTGGGCGCTCAGGACGGCGGAACAGGTGTTCTTCAGCTTGCCGTAACCGGCGTACATGGAGCGGAAGGCCGACTCCCGCAGGGTGCGGTCCGGAGATTCCAGCAGGGGGCCATAGTTGCCATGGGACACGGGATGGCGGTTGCCCTGGCTGTCCACCGCGTCATCAAAGGTCAGGTCCGCGTTATTCAGCAGGGAGAAGATGTTGCCGGGGGCCTGTCCCATGCTGCCGGCGGCGGCCAGCAGCCCCTCCCCTTCTCCGGACAGGGTGTGGTCCTTTTTGCGGAGAATACGGGTCAGCAGCAGCCGGTAGTGCTCCAGCGCCGGAACCGCCTGATAGAAGGATTCCAGACGCGCCGCGTCGATGGCCAGCAGCTCCGGCGTCTGGAAGGCCAGCGCCTGCTCCGATTCCACCAGAATATGATGGGCCTGGGCGCTCATTTCCTGATAGACCGGATTCCGGGTGTCCTCGTCGGTCTTGCGGAAGGCGTAGGACAAAAGGCGGTCGCCGTCCTCCTCCAGCTTGTCCTGTAACTGGAGGAACGCCAGCAGCGTTTCGGCGCTTTCGCCCAACCGTCCCTGATAGTCAGACAGCTTGGCCAGTGTCTCCCGCATACGGGCAAACGCTGCCCGCCAGGCGTCATCACTGGGGAACAGATCGGCCAGATTCCAGGTGTACTCTTTCGCCAGTTCCCTGCGGTTTGGAATGGTTTGTGCCATGGTATGCACTCCTTTAATCAATTTCGTCTCTGCTGCATCCATTACAATCTTGGTAAATAGCAGCATACTTTGTCAGTATAACACAGTCCGGCGCCGCTGTCATCGGATTCTTGGAAAATGCGGAGGCCGCAAACCCTTTGTGGAGATCCTTCCGGTCCCGGAGGACCGGACCGGCAATCTACGGACTAAAAAAATGGGGAGGGCAACCCCAGCGGGTTACCCCCGCAAGCTGCTGGGGTGGAAATCGGCGGCCATGCTCTTTGAGAAAGAGCTCCTGTCCGCTTGACGGCGCATAAAGCAAGCCAGCCGAATGGGCTTGACCCCATCCGGCTGGCTTGCCATGTTGTTTTGTTGTGAAATCGCCCAATAAGGGCACTTTTTATTTGTGCTGATTGCCGTTTTTTCTTGACTTATGCAAATTTCTCTTGACTTTTAGCAAATATTCATCACGCCCAGACCACAGCGTTCGTGACAGGTAATCGGGTGGATTGCCGAATCTCCAAACAGTGCAACTGCAATCCAATGGTCCGTTCGTACAATGGCGATTTTGGTTGCCAAATGTACATCCGATGAAAGACTGACCATCGTGCCGCGTTTTGCTTCCTCCGCAGCGTGAAACAGCGCGTGTACCTCATTGGGTAATTTTTCAATCAATCCCGCGTTCAACGCCGCTCCCAAAATGGACCGGGTTACCTTTTCCTGAAAATCTTTTTTTGTACTTCCGCCTACTTCCGTTACGACAAAGCGAAACTCTTTATTTTTGGAAAACTCATTTTTTACCAGATTTTCCTCGTAGATACTACGCGTCATGGCCAGGCGCATGGCGCAATACCCAATTCCGAACGACACTTCGGTGGGCGTTCCATCATAATTCTTGTCTGTCATAATCAGTCTCCTGTTTTACATACCGTCGATCCATAATGACTTCGGCACTCCAAACAATCCAGAATCATTTCCAGGAACGGCTTGGCTATATCCGCTCCTGAATTTAAAATCATTCTATCGTATTTTCAGAGGAACGCAAGAGGAAACTTGGACAGAGCGGAAAACACCCCCACCGCAGTCCTGTGATACAATTGTACAGAAACAACCTAAAAACAGGGTCCTATCCGATTGCCGAAGGATGGATCTTGCAACGCCATAACACTGTCAATTTCTTTTTTTAAATGGGACCCTGAATCCTGCAAAATTGGAATATCTGTACAGATGGAGGGTTTAAAATTAGAGGATTTGTGTATTTTCAAAATCGCAAACTTAATATTATACTTAATACACAAGTATACCAAATGAACGATCCAAAGGAGGATTTTCTCATGGCCACACATCCAACCCCGCACATCAACGCCACACCAGACGATTTTGGGCAGACCGTTTTGATGCCCGGCGATCCGCTTCGTTCTAAATTCATTGCAGAACGGTACCTTGAACATGCCAAATTAGTCAATAATGTCCGCGGTGTCCAAGGATACACCGGCTTCTATCAAGGCATAAAAGTGTCTGTCATGGCATCGGGCATGGGAATGCCGTCCATGGGCATCTATTCCCATGAGCTATTCAACGTGTTCCAGGTCCGGAACATTATCCGTATCGGCTCGGCTGGTTCCATCCAGAGCGATGTGAACATTCGGGACATTGTGATTGCACAGGGCGTCTGTACTGACAGCAGCTGGGCCGCGCAGTTCCATGTACCTGGAACTTTTGCGCCGCTGGCTTCGTTTGATATGCTCGAAACGGCCGTCACCGTCTCGCGCGAGCTGGGTGCATCATATCACGTGGGCAATCTGCTTTCCTCCGATCGGTTTTACGGCGACGAGCAGGGCCTGCCGGAGGCGCTTCAGGCCAATACCGTTTGGGCCAAGATGGGCGTGATGGCAGTCGAAATGGAAAGCGCCGCCCTGTATCTCAATGCAGCGCGGTATCGGAAAAATGCCCTGGCCATCTGCACCATTTCCGACCATATTTTGACCGGAGAGGCACTGTCAGCAGAAGATCGTCAGAGTTCTTTTACGCAGATGATGGAAATCGCTTTGGAAACTGCGAAGCGCATGGAGTCGGCGTAATACAGCGGAGTTCTGATCTTGTCCGGCTGCGGCGGTTTGCACTGTGCCGCTATGGTGGTCCAGCACACATTCACTTGATGCGCAAACGGAACAATTGGCGGCCCGCTGGAACTCCTTGAAAGCATTCGATTTTTCCGGCACAGGCAGCAATGATGCGGCCGCTTGGTATGGACATGCCAAGACGTTTGAAGCCTGTCAAAAATACGCCATGTGCATCAACGCTGAAGCGTGGCTCCACCTGAATTTCTTTATGAGAAATGTAGACCGGATTGGCACCATCATGGTCTGAACTGCACCCCATTTGTTAGACAGTATACTATACTGGATAACAAGTGGGGTGCAGTTCACATTTCTGTAAAGTCCAGCTTTTCTTAACTTTATGACATTGGGGAGCTGGCGTAGGCGCTTCCGCAAGAGTCGGCACAATCGTATGGAATTTCCGATCCCCCGGAGCAGTATGGAGCGCTGCGGCGTCCATACCGCTCCGGGGGATTGTTTGCCGTCGGAACCGCTCAATCCTCCGCCTTCAACAGCTGGATGTATTCGGCAATGATGCGATAAAAGGCGTCCAGATCCTCCTTGCTGCACCGCTCTTCCAGGTGGGTGCTGGTCTGGATGATATCGGCCACATCATAGGCCTTGTGGATGCTGGACGCCCGTTTGCCCTTTTCGGTGGCAAACAGATGGGCGGTCTTCTCATTATTATCGGTATATTGCTTTTCCACATAGCCCGATTCCATCAGATGTTTGACGACATGGGAGATGGAACTCTTGCTCTTGTGCCAGCGTTTGGCCAACTCAGTGGCTGTGATTCCAGGGTAATCGTCAATATAGATCAGCGTGTGCATTTCGATCATATTGCAGTGCTCCGAATCGTAGGTATGCTTGGCATTGATAAAGTTGTGGTACAAAATTACAAACTCATACAACATATCTGCCCGGAATTTCAGCTTTTGATAAACTTGGTCAATATCGGATCTGTGACTCATACATTCCTCCGCTTATAACGTTCCATTTTGGATAGTTTACCACAATTACAGAAACATTTCAACGAAAGACATGGTTTTCCTGTTATGTTCGGTGCAAATTGTTCAGATAGAAAACCATAACATCCATTTTACTTCAACTTTTGTGCAATATGGTTGATTTTTAGAACGAAAATTGTGCAACAAAATGAAACTTCATGAAATATACCCCGGTATTTTAGCGTATATACTGAATGTAATTGACGAATGGTGTTGTATCGTCTATAATATAGTTTATAAGCTAAACTATATTTGTGTTTGGCACTGTGCTAAAGGAAGGTGATACGACAAATGGATTTTGAGAAATTTTGTCAGGAAAACTGCGTAGAGCGCAAGGGTACCGGTACGCTGAAATGGGACTCCCTGGAGGAGGTATTCGGCGATGCCGATCTGCTGCCGCTGTGGGTGGCGGATATGGAGATTCAGTCTCCTCCGGCAGCCCGGCAGGCCATCCAGGCCCGTGTGGAGCACGGAACCTTTGGCTATGCCAAGGTGACCGACGACTACTACGATGCGTTTTTCTCCTGGCAGAAGAACCATCATGGCGTTACCCTGGCGAAGGAGAACCTCCGGTTTGCCACCGGCGTTGTGGGCTCCCTGTATGCCGCCGTCCGGGCTTACACTCAGCCCAACGATGGGGTCATCATCTGCCCCCCCGTCTACTACCCCTTCTATGACGCCATTCTGAACACGGGCCGGACGCTGGTCACCTGTGAACTGGATAACCACGACGGCCGCTTCACCCTGGACCTGGAGAAGTTCGAAAAGACCATTGCGGAGAGCAAGGCCAAGATGTTCCTGCTGTGCTCGCCCCACAATCCCGTCTGCCGCGTCTGGACCGAGGAGGAACTGGAGGGCATGTTCGCTGTCTGCCGCAAGCACGGCGTGCTGGTGGTGGCCGATGAGATTCACCAGGACTTCACCTATGACAAGGACCATGCTTTCTTCTCCACGGCACTTCTGGGAGACGGCCAGTATAAGGATATGCTGATCCTGCTGAACTCCGGCTCCAAGACCTTCAATCTGGCCGGTCTCATCCATTCCCATGTGATTATCTTCGATGAGAAGCTCATGGAGACGTATGACGCCTACATCAAGAGCATCGGTTCTCCGGAGGTCAACCTCATGGGTGTGGTAGCCATGGGCGCTGCCTTCCGCGACGGCGCGGCGTGGTTCGACCAGGTCAAGGCCCTGATCTGCCACAACTACGACTATATGAAGCAGGCCTTTGCCAAGGACGCCCCCAAGATCGTGCTGACGCCCCTGGAGGGTACCTACCTGTCCTGGCTGGACCTGCGGGGCTACATGGACGGCAAGGACGTGGCCGAATTCATCCAGAAGAAGTGCCGTCTGGCCTGTGATGTGGGCGAGTGGTTCAGCTTTACGGGCCACGGCTATGTCCGCATCAACCTGGCCACCGATACGAAGTACATCAAGATGGCTGTGGAGCGCATCCTTGCCAATCTGAAAGAGCTGTCATAAAGGAGACGATTATGGGAAAACGTGTTCTAGTAGTGGGCGGCGTGGCCGGAGGCGCATCGGCAGCCGCCAGAATCAGACGACTGGATGCAACGGCATCCATCCTTGTATTTGAACGCGGCGAGCATGTGTCCTTTTCCAACTGCTCCCTGCCGTACTATCTGAGCAGAACGGTGCAGACGGCGGAGGATCTGGTCATGATGACGCCGGAGAGCTTCCGGGCCTCCTATGATATCGAGGTTCGGGTACGCAATGAGGTGATTGCCATTGACCGGGAGGGCAAGAAGGTCACCGTCCGGGACCTGGCATCCGGCCGCGAGTATGAGGAATCTTACGACGAGCTGATCCTGGCCCCCGGCGCCAGCCCCATCTGCCCCCGCTCTCTGGAGGGCACACAGCTGCCCCATGTCTTCACCGTCCGCAATGTGGCCGATATTGTGAAGCTGGACCAGTACGTCCGCAGCAACGACGCCCGGAATGTGGTGGTGGTCGGCGGCGGCTTCATCGGTCTGGAGGTGGCGGAAAACCTGCGGGAGGCCGGCAAGACGGTTTCCGTCGTGGAGGCTGCCCCCCAGATCATGGCCCCCTTTGACTTTGACATGGTGCAGATTCTGCAAAAGGAACTGTACGATCACGAAGTGTCCCTGTATGTGGGCGACGCGGTGCAGGCCATCACCGAAACCCAGGTGGTTCTGGCCTCCGGCAAGGCTCTGGAAGCCGACGCGGTGGTCCTGGCCATTGGCGTAGCACCGGAGACGGGCCTGGCCAAGGCCGCGGGTCTGGCATTGGGCGAGACCGGCGCCATTCGGGTCTCCCCGGAGTATCGCACCAGCGATCCCCACATCTATGCCGTGGGCGACGCCATCGAGGTCCACAACCGGCTGACCCACAAGGCCAGCAAGCTGCCCCTGGCCGGTCCGGCCATTCGGCAGGCCAGAACGGCCGCCGACGCCATCTACGGCATCCCCGGCACCAACCGCGGCGTTCTGGGGTCCTGTGCCGTCCGTGTCTTCGGCATGAACGCAGCCGCCACGGGCCTCAATGAGCGAACCGCCAAGGCCAACGGCATTCCCTGCGACGCCGTCTACACCATGGCCATGGATAAGGTCAGCCTCATGCCGGGCTGTGCCCCCATGCACTTCAAGCTGATCTTTGAAACCCCCACCGGCAGAGTGCTGGGCGCCCAGGCCATCGGCCGGGGCAATGTGGACAAGCGCATTGACGTCATCGCCACCCTGATCGCCATGAACGGTACCCTGGAGGATTTGAAGGAGCTGGAGCTCTGTTATTCGCCCGTGTTCGGTACGGCCAGAGATGTGGTGAATGTGGCCGCCCTGGTGGCCCGCAACGTGCTCCACGGCGTGGTCCGGCAGGTTCCCGTCACAGAGGTTCGTTCCCTGGTGGAGAACAAGGCCTGCATCATCGATGTGCGAACTGAGGGCGAATTTGCCGCCGGTCATATCGTCGGCGCGGTCAACATTCCCCTGGGCCAACTGCGCCAGAGACTGGATGAAATCCCCCGGGACCGTCCCGTTTACCTCCACTGCCGTACCAGCCAGAGAAGCTACAACGCCATCATGGCGCTACAGGGCTTGGGATTCGACAATGTCATCAATATCTCCGGCTCCTTTCTGGGTCTGAGCTACTATGAGTACTTTGGCGATGTGACCACCGGACGGGAAAAAATCGTTACGGAGTATAACTTCAACTAAGCCCGTCCGGCTCTGCGGCACAGAATCCAAACCGGTGAATGCACCGAAGATAGAGAAGGGAGTAATACGATGCAAAGCGCATTTTTTCAAGATTTTCTAAGCATCAGCGACGGAAGAACCGTATTGTTTTTGGTGGTGCTGGCGGCACTGTTCTATGTGATTCATATTCTGTACCATAAGAAGCACATGGACTTTGCCGTGGTTGTGATGATTGGTACCGGCCTGGGCCTGGTGCTGGGTCTGGCCATTCAGCTGGTGGCCGGTTTCCCCGACGCCCCCATGGAGGTCCGGTTTGTCTCCGAAGTCACAACCTGGTTTGCCATGGTGGGCAGCGGTTACATCAACCTCATTAAGATGATCGTTGTACCCCTGGTTATGGTCTCCATCCTGCAGGTTATCATCAATATGCAGCAGGGCAAGACCATGAGCAAGCTGGTGAAAACCACCATTGCCGTGACCATGAGCATGGTGGCCGTGGCCGCCGTTGTAGGCGTTGCGGTCGGTATGATCATGGGTGTCGGCGAAGGCAGCACCTCCGTGGCCGGCGACGCAACGGCCAAGGAGATCACCCCTGTTGCCACCACCATCAAGAACCTGATTCCCGGCAACATTGTGGAAGCCATGGTCAACAGCAACATCATCGGCCTGGTGATTTTCTCTGCCTTCCTGGGCCTGGCCATCTGGTGGATCAATCACGAAGACCCCGCGGATGCAAAACCCCTGTACGACCTCATCAACAAGTCCCATAAGGCCATGATCAATATGGCTCTGCTGATTCTCGACTACATGCCTTGGGCGGTTATGGCTCTGCTGGCGAACACCATTGCCCAGAGAGGGCTGTCCTCCATTCTGGAGGTGGGCAAGTTCATCATTGCCCTGTACATTGCCGCCGCCGTGCAGTTTGTGGTGCAGCTGGTGCTGCTGGCCGTCCATGGCCTCAACCCCGCCATCTACATGAAGAAATCCTTTGCCACCATGCTGATGGCCTTCACCTCCCGGTCCAGCGTGGGCTGCCTGCCTCTGACCATTGAGACCCTGACCAAGAAACTGGGCGTCAACCAGGGTACTGCCAGCTTCGTGGCCGGCTTCGGTACCACTGCCGGTATGCAGGGCTGCGCCGGTATCTTCCCTGCCCTGCTGATCGTATATGTCTGCAACGTCACCGGCACCCCCCTGGACATCACCATGATCGTTATGACCATCTTTGTTGTGGCCATCGGCTCCCTGGGCATCGCCGGTATTCCCGGCACCGCCACCATGGCTGCTTCCGTGGGCCTGTCCGGCGTAGGCATGGGCGCACAGTTTGCCATGGTTAGCCCCATTCTGGCCATTGACCCCATCATCGATATGCCCCGTACCATGCTGAATGTCACCGGTTCTCTGACCAATGCCATTGTGGTGGACAAGCATATGGGCAGCCTCGACGAAAAGGCCTATAACGACAAGGCCACCGTTCACACCACCTAAGGGTCTGCGGTACGATACCCACCGCAATCCCAGAGCAACATACCGGGTAGAGCCGTGCAGAACGGCTCTACCCACCGAAGACGGGATTTCCCTTCTTCGGATGTCTCTGTGCAGAACTATACAACACCCCACCGGGCGAACAGTACGAAGACTGTCCGGCCGATGGGGTGTTATTTGCTATGCCCCCAGCTGGGGGCATTTTTATTTGCCGCTGGTACCTGACGGTCCAGTTCATGGCTTCCACCGCATAGTCGGCGCTCTGCTCAACGCAGGCCGGCCTTGCAATGCACTATATTTGACGCCGTTACAACTGCAACGCGGCTTCCAATGCACTGTGGGTGGCGGTGACAGCATTGCTGGGGGCTTTGGCAGCCTCACCGATCACCACGACCTGCGGAGCCACCTTCTCGGCGATCTCCTTCATCACCGCATTGCTGCGGGAGCCCATAGCCAGCACCACGGTGTCGTAGCCACGCATGGAGCCGGTGGAACCGTCGGCCAGCACATAGTCCACACCGTCGGTGTAGAATTGGCTGACCTTATTCTCCACTGCTTATTGCTGAGCGATTAGGACACGAAAATATTGAAACAACATTGCAGACCTATTCCCATTTATATCCCAATAAGCAGGGCGAACTAACCACAAAACTGGAAACTATGCAAAAGCGCTACGATTTTGCTACGCGAAAAATAGTGTAGCAAAATAAAATAACTTTCTCAAGCATAAAAAAGCGTTTTATTCCAGTTTCTTATAAAATATAAAACTTATTTTAGTATTTATGCGCTGTTGCGGTTATTCCCACTCGCCGAGTTAAATCCATTTCTAAACTTTTTTGTATAGAGGATTTAATTCGACGTGGTTTTATTTGATGCAGATTATCCTTATCCTAAGGTCTATTCGGACTTTTGCTATCAAAAATCTATCGGGGACGGATTATCAGGGGTTGTACTTGAGAGGGATGATTGAGTGGCTTAAGAAGTATTATAGCATGGTTTCTCATTTTCTTCAAACTGTTGTAAAGTCGATTTGATCAGCACCTTCTCCAACGATTCCTTCCATATAGCCCAAAAAGGAAGAATACGGCAATTCCCAACAATACAGTCCGGGCTTTAATTCCACGACACGGTATCGGTCCAAATGATATTTTGGAATCGAAACCGAGTTTTGCTGAAGAAGCTGCCAATCTCCACTGCCGGTGCAAAAACTTTCCGCAAGTTTTGGGTCGACCACGACGGGCACAGTGTCGGAATCAATTACAACGAATTTTTCCGCTACCGTTTGGAATTCTCGTGCAGTCTCCTTTGAATACAAATCGAGTCTTCTGGAGGCTTCTTGCCGCAGTTCATCTTGAATTGAGCGCGTACTCAGCTTCGGTGCGGGGATCTGACCTTCTTCAAGATATTTCAGCAGAACCGCCGCCGACCCTTCTAAGCGCGGATTCCGTTTCAGCAAAGAATCATCCTGCATCTGAAACGTCCAGACCTCCGCGTCATCCAGCAAACCATTTCGATTGATCCGGCCCGCTGTTTGCAGCAAAGATACCATCGAAGCCGCTTCCCGAAAACCGGTATGAAAAGAAAAATCAACGCCCGCTTCTACACAAGAAGTTGCCACCAAAATCCAATCCGTATCGGACGGGTCCTGCAATCGCTTCTTAATCCGGTCAATGGTTTTGGCCCGGTCCTTAGGCGTCAAGGCTGTTGAAAGATGTTCCACCTGTTCTAGGCCATACATTTTGGCAATATCCCGCGCTAATACTGCAGCGCTCTGCACCGTATTGACGATCAAAAGCCGCGGACCCGATTTGTTCATAACCGTATGGATCAGCTTTTCTCTGCTCAGCGGCTTTGGCTCCCAGCGAAATCGCACCCTGCGGGATTCATATTGCATCAGCTGCTCACGCAGTTCCTCCGATACCAGTTCCGGGACTGTGCACGATTCCGGGATTACCCCCTGAAATGTCCAAAAGCGAACCAGCGAACCGGACGCCAGCAGCCAATAACAGCTCCATTCTCTGGCTAAAACCCGCATCCAATGCCATGCGATGGAGAGCAGATGGACCGGCAGGGCCGCGTGGGCCTCATCCACAAAAATGGCGCTTCCGGGGAGCTCGTGAAGCCTCCGCAAGGCGGCGGGCTTGTTGGAGGCCAGCGTCTCATAGAACCCGACCGCAGTGGTAACAATAATGGGGGCCCGCCAAAGCGCTGTCAGGTACCGCAAATCGTTGTCCTCGAAATCCGCCCGGTGGTGCAGCTCAGCCACTACTTCCTCCGGCTTTTCACCGGGGAGCGTCAGCGCTTTTCGATAAACCTGAACCGCCTGTGTGATAATATTGGTATAAGGCAGTACCACAAAAATGCGCCGCAGTCCCCGGCGGTCTGCCTGCGCCAGCAAATGTGCCATCACGGCAGTGGTTTTACCGGAACCCACCGGGCTGTCGCAAGAAACGATATTGTTCTCCGGTTTCGCGTCCCGGCAATTCCAGTACATCGAGCTCCGCAGCGAGCCGCGCTGGTTAAACTGGCATTCCACAGGCTGTTCTAAATCGCGGACGTAGCGGTCAAGAGAGGCAAGACGTTCCTTTGCTCTAAGGTTTGGAAGATTTTCTTGTGGCAAGCCTTTTCCCGCACTTTCCGCCGTGTCGCTGTGGTCGGCGTCTGCGATGCAGGATAGCGCCAAACGCAAAAACACGCCAAGATCCCCGCCGCACTGACCCGGGCCTGCGGGCTGGGAAAGCCACACTTCACGGCGATGGATTTTCAGAAGAGAAGAAAGAGTCGCATTTGTCCTCGCACGGGCGTCGGTATATTCATCGCGGAACGCCGTTTCTCCCTTCGCTGCTTCCTCAGAAAAATCTGGCAGCCCGCGATGATGGGAATAGACCGTGACGGCGGACCATACCGCATACTGATCCGGTTTCAAAAGGTATGCCGTCCCGGCATCCACATGATTGACAGGGAGTTTTTTCAGCGCCTTTCCTTCTCCGCGGAGTACTTTTTGATTTTCCTCGTCTAGTTTTCCCAGATCATGATATTCCGCTGCCCAAGAAACCACTTTTTGCAGCTGACCGGAGGAATCCGCTGCGAATTGTTCCACCTCGGCTGCGTACTGGGTCGCCCGCCGCCACACATTTTCCACATGATCCTGATAGGCTTGAGCGGGGAAGCCGTTTCGGGCACTGTGTGCAAGCGAACGCATCATAGGTTGACCAGATCGACGACGCCGGCCAGCCGATTTTTCAGCTCCTCCGGCAAAGAAGCCCGATCCTCATAATCGCTCCAAGAATTTGATGGCATCTCTGCGTCACCCTTGCGGACCGGCGTCAACGCGTCCAGCAGCAGGTATTCCGGGCAGCTGCCCAGAACATTCTGATGCTCCATATACCATGCGTGACGGATACGGACGTCCGGGCGAATAGCAGAACGGTTTAGGTCATAGGCCTGCGGGATCAGCAGCTTGAGAAGCTCGATGTCCTCGGCGGTGCAGCCAGACTTTCCAGCGTAATTCGGGTTCACAAAGAATGGCATACAATACACGCCGTGCTCTACCACTCGGTAAGCCATAGGCGCCATACCCGCCTGTTTTCCTTCTTCCACACCCGCCTTATTGGTGTTGGTCAGACGCTGTACGTTGATGGGCGCGACAGACAGCCCCATGCCGAACTGAACGACGCCAGTTTTGATATATCCTTTCGCGCTGCCATCCTCCAAAAATGTATTGCCGAATACGCGTCCGTCCCAGTATTTCCGCACAAAAGAACTGGATAAGAATTTATCCTGATCGAATTTACCAGGCGACACACCCTCTTCCATTTCGCTCCGAATCGCTTTTCTGTCTCTGCCCCGATGCTCCAAAATCTGATAGCGCTCCTCATTCTGCAAAAACTGTTCTGGGAGACTGCGGAAAAACGGCGCATTGTGATCCTCCAGCAGATCGCGCAGTTTCCGTTTGAAGGAAACCGGAGAGATTTCCCCCAAACCGTTCGCCCTCTGACGTGGATCGCTTTCCCGATCCGGATCGCCGTTGGGATTCGAGTTGACAACTTCAATGACCAGCAGACCGGTCGCGCGCTTGATCGCAGACTTCATGATTGGTACCTCCATCTGTTTCTTCCGTTATTTTGTTTTCGTTTGAACCGCTGTTTTGTTTGTCGCTTTGGGGAAATTGGGCCAGGTACCCGATAAACATCTGCGCGCGTTCCGCCTCTATAAATTTGGTCTTGAGTTCCGTCTGCTCAGCAATCTGAGAAGCAAGCCGCTCATACAGACGGAGATACCATCCAGCCCGCCAGCTTTCTTTTTCCTTATCGGATCTATTCTTATACTGGTAAGCTTTCGCCCAGGAAATATACGGGATCATGCGCTGACCTAACTGTGTAAGCGTCTGCAAAGGCAGCTCTGCGGCCGCGTTATAAAAACTGCCGCCGACCAGCTGCGGAGGGAAATCCCCATCGCGTTCAACGCGGCAATATAAAATATGCATCTCATCAGACACCTTCAGAAGCTGTCCGTAAAGATAAGGAAATTCCTGCATATATTGCTCCTTTCTGCTTCCCAGCCTGTCCAACAGCAGTCCCAGCAAAAGGAAGCTTTTCTGAAATATCTCTTGTGTTTTGGAGACCTTGTCCAAATGATAGGCATAGCGTCCCAGCTTTACGGCGACCGGTTCTAAATTCCGCAAAAGCGCGGATAAATCGTTCCGAGCCATCGACCCGTCATCAAAAAACAATTCCAAACCGTGATACCCAGAAAACGGTTTGAATTTCTTGGAAGCGAGCGTGCCGTCCTGTTTCCACGCGGAATTCAGGAGGTTCGCAGCTTCTAACGGGAACAGATCGCGGCTATTTTCGGATTCAAAAATTCGAGGCAATTCAGGCAGGTTATGGCAGGCTGTCCACCAAATTTCACCGCGCTGTTCCAATTCTTCCGGCGTGGTGTTGTATGTATAGACAATTTTTGTCCGGCCTTTATCCAACTTTCGGAGAATGAAAATTTGGATTCGATTGGCTCTGGAATCGGTCCCTGGGTCCTTTCCTTCTCTCAGGGAGCTCAGAAAATGTTTAGCCGCTCCTTCAAAGCTGCTCTGTCCAAAGCCCGTGGATCCTTGGAAAACAGCGGCTAATCCGGCCGAAAGAGAAGGCTTGCTTTCCGGATACGCGAACAAAATCTCGCCGGTGTCAAGTTTGCTCCATGTGATGTTTCTGCGCTCCTCCGCTGAGACCCATTCCAGTGCGCTTTTTAACTGGAGCCGTGTCGCGGGCGCGATCGGATATGTCGCGTTTTCAATGCGCCCATACCGGTATTGACATTTATGTTCCTTGAACATTGTCCGCAAAGACGCGATAAATCCTTCTGGCAACTTTATCTCCGGCATCGGTTCCTCTACCGCGGCGAATCCCGTCCCAAAAGCGTCAACTGTATCCTCTTGTCTGGAGCTCTTGTTTTTCTCATCCGCTTTCAGCAAATCTTCATTCAAACGATTTGTAAAAGCGGCGCTGATCGTCGAATATCCCACTTTTACCAATTCTGTGCTGTCCAGGATAACGGAAAGGTTTTTAAAATCTTCTTTCGGGTCCTTGTCCGCGTCACCGAAATAAAACAGCATTTGAATAGCGGTCGGGATGTCTTTCTTCTCTTCCAGCATACGAAACGCGCATTTTTCCAATTTCTGGCGCAATACCTCAGGGTTCTGAAAAACCTCTGTCTGGCGGAAAAGTATGAAGATGGGGTTGTCAGGGTATTCTTTCAAAAACTCTTTCAGCTTTTCCGGAACTTTTTGAAAACAATTCTTGTATTTTCTCAAGA
>LBJMR02800__coassemble_215_pt1 | contig 69456 bp, 70 predicted proteins | sample LBJMR02800__metabat2_high_PE_031 | metagenome-assembled genome bin LBJMR02800 | reverse complement strand
TGAAAATTACGTCAAAGCCGCACCGAATTTCTGACAATCAGATCCGAACGAATCACGACTTCCTGATAGGCGCGCTCCGCATGCTCCAGCCGATTCAGCAGGACCTGAAAGCAGCTGCGTCCCAGTTGGCGTGTATCCTGAGAAACGGTGGTCAGGGGAGGTTCCAGACACGCGGCCAGCGGGATGTCGTCAAATCCGATGATGCCCACATCCTTGGGAATGGCATACCCGGCCTCCCGCAGCGCAGCCATGGCACCAACGGCAATCAAATCGCTGGTGCACAGGAGAATCTGCGGCAGCTGAACGGACCGTTTTCTCAAGATACTTCGCAAAAACTGCTGGGTATTGGAAACCTTGTCCAGCCGCAGTTCCGCTCGCAGAAAGACCCACTGTTCGTCGATGGACAGGCCGCATTCCTCCATCCCCATCCGATAGCCCCGATAGCGGTCGGTGGCGTTGGACATGATGAGGTCTTCGGAAATATACCCAATGCGATGATAGCCCGCCCGGGCCAGCCGGGCAATGACCCGCCGCATAATGTCGGTATTGTCGATGCTCACCATGTCGATTGGGTAGTTGGGCAAGCGGCGGTCCCCCACCACCACCGGAACCCGCTTTGCCGCGTCAATGATCTGCTGCTCATCATCGGTAGCGCCGCCGAAAAAAATCAGTCCTTTTACGCCGCTTTGCAACAAGCAGCGGATATAGCTGGTCTCATTCTGTTTCTTGTGCTGTACGCTGCACACCACCACGGCATAGTTGTGAATCCACGCTTCGTCAATAATGGACTGAATGGCACGAGCGTAAAATTCATTGGTGATCTCCGGAACCAGTACGCCAATCAGCCGTTGACCCTTGTTCAGTTCCGCCGTCACCCGCGGCATATATCCCATCCGCTGAATGGCATTCTGTACCCGCTCCGTGGTCTCCACTGAAATGTTGGCTGTCTGATTGATGACGTGGGACACCGTTGTAACAGACACATCGGCTTCTCGCGCCACATCCTCCATGGTAACAGATTTTCTCCGTACTTTCGCCACTTCCATTCTCCTCCATAGTCCTGCAAATTCGCAGCCTTTCTTCAATTATGAACGGCAAGTAAAAAGCAATATAGCCACAGACAGCATAAGTTGACTGTCACAGAACTGGCGCACTGTTGCGTGACTGATGCCGCATGCCTGGCTCGATTCCCGATCGGTGTAAATGATCTCCGGCGGCAGTATCTTTAACCGATAATAATGATGATATTGGATTAGAATTCTCTGATTTGGCAGTAACGACATCCCTGGCAATTCCGGTCAATTTCTCAGCGCTGTTACCGGCACAACCAACACCCCATCCGGCCGCTGATACGCTGCATTGGCCATGCCGCACAGAACACACAGAACCGCCGGTGCCTTGCCCTTGGGATCGGCCTCGATTTGCTTTTTGATTTCCAGCAGGTTTTCTGCCGCTGCATCGATCTGATTCGCCCCCAGCTTGATCTCAAAGGCGCACCACTGGCCGTCTGGCAATTCAATCACCGCATCAATCTCCTGGTTTTTATAGTCCTGATAGTGGTAAAGATGGCCCCCGAAGGACTCGGCGTAGATTCGCAAATCCCGCTCACACAGGGCTTCAAAAAGAAAGCCCAGTGTCTCCAAATCCCCAAGCAAACCGGCAGGCGTAGCCTTCAGCAGCGCACACGCCAGGGAAGGGTCGGCAAAGTGCCGCTTCTCCGCCTGCTTCACCCGCACAGAGGAGCGAATGCCGGAGGAAAACGGCGGCTGATTGTCCGTGATAAACAGCCGCTTGAAGATGTCCAGGTACGCTGCTACGGTGTTGCCGTCAATATCCTCGTCGTCCACCGCCTTGATATCCTTCATCAGCGTTTTATTGGTGACGGTGGTACTCTCGTTTCGTGCCAAGGAGCGCAGCAACAGGCGCATTTTCTGCGTATCCCGCTTCACACCGTCGATGCGGTACACATCATCATCGATAACCGCGTCCAGATATTGCGTTGGAAGCAGCGCTGCCTGCTCCAGCGGTAGGCCCAAATTTCCCGGCCAGCCGCCTCGGATGATCAGCTCGATCAGCCTTTTCAGATCGACCTCGCCGGTCATAGCAGGAGTCAGTTCTCCATGGCAGAGCCGTTCCAGAGATACCTTGCCGCTGGAATCTCCCGACTCCCAGAGCGACATGGGCCGCATCCGTAGGCGGGCAATCCGCCCTGCTCCGCTGTGAAGAATGCCCTTATGATTGGGGGTAGCGGAGCCAGTGAGGATAAATTGCCCCTTTTGCGCACTTTGATCCACCTTATAACGCACAGCATCCCAGAGAGGCGGCACCTCCTGCCACTCATCGATCAGCCGGGGCGTCTCTCCTTCCAGCACCAGGGCAGGAGACAGTTCCGCCAACTGACGGTTCTGAAAGTTACCGGCAGGATCACCAATGTAGATTTCACTCTTGCTGTGATAAGAGGAAGTCCAGGTCTTGCCACACCATTTGGGTCCTTCCACACAGACGGCGCCAAAAGCAGCAAGATATTCTTCCACCTGTCGATCGATAATACGGGGCTTGTAGTTCTGTTTTTCCATGACACTCACCTCAATCATTCAGTGAGAGTATTATATTTTATTCAGTCATTTTTTACAACTATATTCAGATAATTTCCAGTATTTAAATCCGATTGATTTATTGCATTGGGGTCAAGGACAATCACTCTGCGTCCCAGCTTTTGTGCATACCGTATGGTTGCCGCTGTACCGCCGCGATACTCGCCGTTGTAGACGGCTACCCAGCGTGGACATAAACTGCTGGTACCGGACGATATGCCCACTGACCGTGCCATCAATGGCCTACAGCTTTTCATCATAAAGCATAGAAACGACATCCAGATAAAGTCCAGCCCTCCCCTGACCTTTCACGGGCTTCGTCACACCTTTGCGGCAGAGACGTACGCGGAGTTGATCCGCAGCGGTATGGGTACTCTGGATGCCCACTTCACTGTGTCCCGATTGTTGGGCCATGAGCGGCCCGATGTGACCAATATTTATCTGGTCTCTCTGTCCAGGGACAAATACCATAGAAAATAACGGAATGAACACCACTTGTTCGGGCCAAACTATATCCGGAGGCGATTGTATGGAACAGCAAGAGATCACATTGGGAAATGTCATTTATGAGGTCAGCCGCATCTACGCAGGAAACTGCCCCGCCTCAGAATTGATCGCGGAACGACTGGCCAAGCGCCTGGCGGAATATCCTTCCTTTGACGAACCGCATGGCAAAGTCGTATAATGACCTTGTGGGTCGGTTCGTCGTAAGGAGGCAAACATGAGAACCGACAAATTAACGCTGGGCTTCGCCTACCTGCGTCTCTCCAATGAAGAGGCCCAGGGCGGGGAATCCTCCAGTATCACCAACCAACGCATGATCGTGCAGAATTACTGCAAGCAAAACGGCATCACCCTGGTGCGGGAATTCGTGGACGACGGTTACTCCGGCGGCAACTTCGACCGACCGGCGTTCCAGGAAATGATGCGACAGCTCTCTCAGGGCCAGGCCAACACTGTCATCACCAAGGACCTCAGCCGACTGGGCCGTGATATGCGGGAAGCCAGCTACTACGCCGAGCAGTTCTTCCCCGAGCACGGCATCCGCTATATCGCCATCGGCGACAACTTTGACACCGAGCGAGAAAATGTCATGGCCCCTTTTTTGTTCGCCATGAACGAGGTCTATCTGCGGGACGGTTCCCGGAAGGTCAAAGATGTCCTCCGCAGCAAACGGGAGAGCGGACAGTACTGCGCCTGTCCCCCCTATGGCTACCGCAAAGACAAGGAGGACAAGCACCGTCTGACCCCCGACGAGCAGACTGCCCCGGTGGTGCAGCGCATTTTTGAACAGGCGGCCAAAGGAGATTCCTCCCGAAAGATCGCCCTGGATCTGAACGCCGATGGCGTCATCCCGCCGTTGAAGTACCGGGTGCTGTATCGGGACGAGTTCAGTGCAGAGGGTGCCGCCCGGGCCAGCGATGTGTGGAATTATACCACGGTGAAACGCATCTTGAAAAACCCGGTGTATCTGGGCCACACCCTGCTGGGAAAAAGCAAAAAGGTCAGCGTAAAGTCCAAGAAAAAAGTCCCGGTTCCCCGGGACAACTGGGCGGTGACGGAAAACACCCATCCGCCGCTGGTCACAAAGCAGCTCTATGAGCGGGCTCAGGCCAATTTGGGCCGGGGCAGCCGTGACTACCGCGCTTATGACCAGGTGCGCAAAAGCATCTTCTCCGGCATTGCCGTCTGTGCCAAGTGCGGCCATTCCCTTTGCTCCTGCGGCACCGTCTATAAAGGTGAACGGGAAAAATACTGGTACCTTTCCTGTACCCACCAGCGGCAGGACATCGCCGAGCCCTGTACCGGCGTCCGGGTGCGGTACGCCGATCTGCTGGAGATCGTGCGGCAGGAATTGAACAGTCTGCTGGCTTTGACGGATCAGCAGGTTAGCGCCCTGGTCCACGATGCCTTACAGCGGGCAGGTGCCAGCGAAAATCCTAAGGCGCTCCGTCAGAAGCGGGAAAAGATCGAGGCACGGCTGGGAACCATCGATAAGATCGTCACCAAACTCTACACAGACAATGCCATGGGTCATCTGGACGATGACCGGCTGCGTCGCATGGTGGCAGATTTGGAAAAGGAGTCCGTTGGTCTGCAAGCCACGCTGGATTCGCTGACTGTCTCACATCCCGCCGAGGAGATCGCGTCCAATTACGCCAGCTTCTTTTCCCTGGCCCGGTCGTACACACAAATCCAGGAGTTGGACCGTGATACCCTGTTGACCTTTGTGGAGCGGATCGAAGTAGGCCCCAAGAACTATCCCGATGGCATTGTCAAGGCAACCCACCGCAACCAGCCCTACCGGCAGAGCATCCGTATCGTCTATAAATTTATTGGCGAGGTAGCTGCAGAACCTGTCCGGGAGCTTCCGCCGGTGAATGAGAATGCGGCGAATGATACGCCTGCCTGAGTTGTCAGAACTTTGTGATCCCGCACCCACCGGTAGTACAAGGGTTTCAAACCCTTAAGATGGAGAAGGAACACCAGGGGAGGTCGGCGTCGACCTGAAGCAGGGTTACAACGGTCATCTGACCTCCCGCGAGGCCGGCTCTGTCGGTGGCCAGATGGTCAAGAAGATGATCGAGGAATACGAGCGCAACATGAAGTAATTCCTCCCCAAACGCACAAAGCACCCGGCAGTCTCAGACTGCCGGGTGTTTTGCGTTATGGAAGCAGGGCGGCCAAGGCCGGAAACGGTGCCAGGGAGCGTTTCAGAATCCCGTGGACCTGGGCGATGGCCGTGCCGTAATTGGTAAATGGCACCCCGGCGTCGGCAGCGCATTTTCTCCGGTAGTCCAGTTCCCGGCCATTGAGCATACAACCGCCGCAATGGACCACCACCCGATAGGGCAACAAGTCCTCGGGAAACTCCCGTCCGGAACAGGTCTCGAATTGCAGATCCGCGCCGCTGTACTCCCGCAGCCAGCGGGGCAGCTTGACGGTACCGATATCCTCACACTGGCGGTGGTGGGTACAGCCCTCGGCAATTAAAATCCGGTCGCCGTCGTGCAAATCATTCAACACAGCAGCACCACGGACTGCGTCCTCCAGAAAGCCCTTATAGCGAGCCATCAGAATGGAAAAAGACGTCAAAGGCAGTTCCGGCGGCGTGGCTCTGGACACTACACCGAATACCTGAGAGTCCGTCACCACCAGTGCGGGCCGCTGGCCTAACCGTTCCAATGCCGTGGGATACTCCGTTTCCCGGACCACCAGCGGCATGGCTCCAGCCTCCAAAGCGTCCCGGATTACCTGCTGCTGCGGCAGAATCAGCCGCCCCTTGGGGGCCGATTTATCGATGGGGACCACCAAAATCAGGAAGTCCCCCGGCTGCACCAAATCGCCCACCAGTTTTCCGGTCCGCTCTCCGGTGGGAATCAATCGGGCAATCCGCTCTTTCAGCTCCCACACACCGTCACCGGTCAGGGCGCTGACAGCCAGACCGTCGCCCTCTGCCGTGGCTCCCAAATCTGCCTTGTTATAGGCTACGACATAGGGAATTTTTTTCTCCACAAGCAGTGCAATAAGCTGTTGATCGATTGCCGTTTTTCCCACGGTACCATCCACCACCAGGACGGCGCAGTCCACCCGGTTCAGCGTCCGTTTTGTCTGCTGGACCCGCAGTTCTCCCAGCTGGCCCTCGTCGTCAAAGCCCGGCGTGTCGATGATAACCACCGGTCCCATGGGCAGCAGCTCCATAGCCTTCTGGACCGGGTCGGTGGTGGTGCCTTTGACCTCCGACACCACCGACAACTGCTGACCGGTCACGGCGTTGACCAGACTGGATTTTCCGGCGTTTCTCCGTCCGAAAAATCCAATGTGGACCCGCTCCGCGGCGGGTGTATCGTTCATACTCATATGTCACCTCAGAATCGGAAGTCCCGGATGCCCTGCTCGATTTTTTGCAGGTGGTCGGCACAAATCTCCCGGACCTTATCCTTGGGGATGTTCTGGAGCTCTGCCTGAATCAGCGCTTCTCCGATGGCTTTCGTCTCCGGGGCCGCGTAATCCATAAGATATTCCTTTAACGTCATCAGTGCATTGGGATGGCAGCAGTTTTGAATCTGTCCGGCTTTGCAAAGGCTCATAAACCGGTCACCGGTGCGGCCTTCTCGGTAGCAGGCCGTACAGAAGGACGGAATATACCCCAGCTCCATCAGCCAGCGGACCACTTCGTCCAATGTTCTCTGGTCGGATACGTCGAACTGCTCCGTATCGGTGGGCCGCTCCTCTTCCTCGTAGCCGCCGACAGAGGTACGGGAACCACCGCTGATCTGGGACACGCCCAGGGGCAGAACCCGTTCTCTTACGGCCTGGCTCTCCCGTGTGGAGATGATCATGCCCGTATAGGGCACGGCAATGCGAATCAATGCGCACAGCTTGGCAAAGGTATCGTCGCTGATGCCGTTGTCAAAGGCGCTGGGGTCAATGTCGTCGGCATGCTTGATGCGGGGGACACTGATGGTGTGAGGGCCGACGCCGTGGACGGCTTCCAAATGTTCGGCGTGCATCAGCAGGCCCGCAAACTCATAGCGGTACCGCTCCAATCCGAACAGCACGCCCAGACCCACGTCATCAATGCCGCCCTCCATGGCCCGGTCCATGGCTTCCGTGTGGTAGTCATAATTATGCTTGGGGCCGGTGGGATGCAGCTGCTCATAGCTCTCCTTGTGATATGTCTCCTGGAAGAGAATATAGGTGCCGATTCCAGCTTCTTTCAGCATCCGGTATTCCTCCACCGTGGTGGCAGCAATATTGACATTGACGCGGCGGATATCACCGTTTTTGTGGTGGATGGAATAGATGGTTTTGATGCATTCGAGAATGTATTCAATGGGATTGTTCTTCGGGTCCTCACCGGCTTCAATGGCCAGCCGCTTGTGGCCCATATCCTGCAAAGCGATGACCTCCCGTGCCACTTCCTCCTGGGTCAGCTTTTTGCGGCCGATGTGCTTGTTTTTGGCGTGGTAGGGGCAGTAGACACAGCCGTTGACGCAGTAGTTGGACAGGTACAGAGGGGCAAACAGCACAATCCGGTTGCCGTAGAATTTCAGCTTGATTTCCTTGGCCAAATCGTACATCCGCTGAAGCCGCATCTCATCCTCACAGGCCAGCAGCACCGAGGCTTCCCGGTGGCTCAGACCCTTACATTGGGCCGCCTTGTCGAGAATGGCGTCTACCAACTCCAGATCGTCCTTGTGGGCATCGGCATAAGCCAGGGTGTCGAGAATTTCCTGATGGTCGATAAATTCCGTGGCTTTCAGGGAATGGGGGTTGTACATGATACATTCCTTCTTTCTTGCGGGTCAGAGGTTCTTTCCCGTCAGAGTGTGGGGGCGTCGCCCCGGGCTACAACGGCTTCATAGCCGATGGCTTGTAAATTTTTTCGCAGCTGTTCTAAACCGTTGGCCGATTCGGCCCCGGTGGCCAGCTTATCATGGTACAAAAGATATTTGCTCCGCACGTCTGCGGGAGACAGATTGGGCATAACCACGTTGGCCCCATGGAGAATCCCTCGCTCCCGGCCCCCTTCCAGGGCCGTGCCCAGCGCCGTGGTGGCGGGCAGCAGGACTTTTGGCAGCAGCAGCCGCACCATGGACAGCAGGTACAGCGTCAACTCTGCTGAGCCGTCCGGTTCGTTGGCAAAGGGCGTATCCCGATGGCGTAAAAAGGGGCCCATGCCCACCATATGGGGCTGCAATTCCTGTAAGAACCGCAAATCCTCCACTAAGTTCTCCAACGTCTGGCCGGGAGAGCCCACCATCATGCCTGCGCCCACCTGATACCCCAGCGCCTTGAGGTCGTACAGGCAGCGGATACGGTGTTCCAACCGCAGTTCCGGCGGGTGCAGATGGGCATAGTGGGCATCGTTGGCCGTCTCATGACGCAGCAAATACCGGTCGGCCCCGGCCTGTTTCAGGGCAGCGTAGCTGTCCCGGCTCCGCTCCCCAATGGACAGGGTCACGGCACAGTCGGGGTGGTTTTTCTTGATGGCCGTCAGGAGATTGCATAACTTGTCATCGGTCCACCAGCCATCCTCGCCGCCCTGCAAGACAAAGGTTCGGAACCCCAGGTCATAGCCCGCGTCGCAGCAGGCCAGAATGACCTCCGGAGACAGACGGTATCGTTCCGCCTTGCGATTGCTGCGGCGGATGCCGCAGTAGTAGCAGTCGTTTTTGCAGTAGTTGGTAAATTCGATGAGGCCCCGGAGATAGACTTGGTTTCCAAAGGTTTTCCGCGCCGTCGCCACGGCGGCAGCCCGCAGAATCTCCGCCGATTCCACCGTCCGCTGCTCCAAAAGCGTCAGCAATTCCCCATCGGTGAGGGCCTCCCCCGCCGCCAGACGGCGGGCCAGGGCCGCGGCCTTATCCACGGCCGCCTCCGGCATAGGCCGTCTTGGAGCTGACGCCGGGCAGCTTGCCGATCTTGCCCGACAGGGCTGAAATCACATCCTGAGGGGCATCCACGGCAATGCTCATGATGCTGACCTGTTTTTCCCGGTAGGGAATGCCCATGCGGCCAATGATATATTGGCGGTACTGGTGCAGAATGTCGTTGAGAGCTTCCACCGACGATTCATTTTCCACCAGAATGGCCAATAACGCAATGCGTGTTTCCATGGTTCGTCCTCCTTGTGAATCGAGACAAACAAAAAAGCCGCACCCGGAGGGTACGGCAAACAGCGCCCACCCGCTGCCGGGTGTGCGTCGAAAACACCGAACCTTCCATCGCAAAGACTTTTTTGATGTCAGGATCTTGTTACACAGTTCCATGATATACGATACCATATTTTTTGTCCATTGGCAATCCCCTTGTCTTTTTCATGGGTTTGCGGTACCATAATACAAAACTATAAAACGAACCGTACAGAGTACAGAAAAGGGGATTTTTTGATGCAACACCCTTGGATACAGAAACGATGCCTGCACATGACGGACCTGGACACAGACCGCACCGACGACGTCCAGCGCTGTCTCGATGCCCTTTCCGCCCTGGGCCTGGACGCCCGTCTGCCGCTGGAGCTGGTGCAGTCGTCCTATGAGACACTGCGCCTGGAGCGATTCACCGTGACGCTGGTTCACAATGGCCGCCACTGGGATGTGACCCGCGTGGAACCCGGTGATACCACCCTCTGTGCCTACGGCGCCGCCGTGGATTTGGGCAGTACCACCGTGGTTATGCGGTTGATGGATTTCACCTCCGGCAGCATTCTGGCCGAGGACACGGTCCGCAACGGCCAGCGGGCCTATGGTGACGAGATTCTCAGCCGGATTTTCTATACAAAGGACAATCCCGAACATCGAAAAGAATTGCAGGCCGTCACCGTGGACACCCTGAACACCCTGCTGGATAACGTCTGCGGCGAGGCGGGCGTGGACCCGGACCAGGTCTGTACCATGGTCATCGGCGGCAACACCACCATGATTCACTTCCTACTGGGACTGGATACCTTCTGCATTTTCCACACACCCTTCCGGCCCGTCATCACGTCGCCGGGTCTGGTGAGCGGTCCCGCCCTGGGTCTCCATGTTCGGGGGCCGGTCTACTGCTTCCCGGCTACGGCCAACTATCTGGGCGGCGATATCATCAGCGGTCTCCTGGCCACGGGTTTGACCCAGCGGGAAGAAACCGCCCTGTTCCTGGACATCGGCACCAACGGTGAAATGGTGGTGGGCAACAACACTTATCTTATCGGCGGCGCGGGCGCGGCAGGTCCGGCGCTGGAGGGCGGCATCAGCCGCAGCGGTATGCGGGCCAGAGCCGGAGCCGTGGACTCCATCACCATCCGGGACGGCGTTTTGACCTGCACCACCATCGAAAACGAGAAGCCAAAGGGCATCTGCGGCTCCGGCATCGTGGATTTGCTGGCCCAAATGCTGCTGGCCGGATGGATGGACCGTCAGGGCACCTTGCAGCCGGAAAAAAGCAGCCGCATTCGCCGTTTTGAGGACCAATGGGCCATTGCCTACGCCGACGAAACAGAAAGCGCCACCGGCGAGGCGCTGCTGTTCACCCAGGAGGATATCCGCCAGTTTACGGAGACCAAGGCGGCGGCCCATACCATGGTGGCAGTGCTGCTGAGTACCGCAGGTCTGACGTTGGATGACATCGACCGGATTTATCTGGCCGGAGCCTTTGGCCGCCATTTGGATTTGGAATCGGCCATCACCATCGGCATTTACCCCGAAGCCCCCCGGGAAAAATTCCGCAACGTGGGCAACAGCTCCCTGGACGGCGCCTGTGACCTGCTCTGCGGCCGGGTGACGCCGGAGGAAGCCGACCGGGTGGCAATGGAAATTTACTATCTGGAATTTGCCATGCAGGAAACCTTTGTGGAAGAAATGCGGGCCGCCAGCTTCTACCCCCACACCAATTTGGAGCAGTATCCCACCGTTGCCGCCAAGATGCAGCAGCCGTAACCTACAGTAAAACCCCCGTTTGATGGACAAACCTGCCCATCAAACGGGGGTTATATATTTTCTGCTAACGGAGCACCGTTACAGCGCCATGACATAAATCTGACAGGGGTTGCCCTCGTCCCACAGGGTGGGAAACACCTCAAACTCCCGAAATCCAACCGACTGATAAAACCGGTTGGTGCGGTCGTACACCTCATATTTTCCCATTTGCACCGTTTTGACTTGCAGAAAAGAGCAGTTCTGTTCCCGTGCCATGGTTTTTGCCGCTTCCAGCAGGGCCGCTCCAATCCCGGTGCGCTGCGCTTCTTTGCGTACTCCCATGGCGGCGATTTCCATGGTGTCCTTGCCGGTCTGCTTCAAATATAAAAATCCCACCGGTTGATTGCTCTGCATGGCACAAACATATGGCATTCCGGCGCTGTCCTGTATGTACGCCTCCCGCGCCTCGGGAATCCCGAACCACTCGGGCAGCGCCTCCAGAATTTCCCGTGTGATTCGCATTTGTTCTCGTCTGTCTGTGATCTTCCTGAGCTGCATATGTTTTCCTCCACAGAGTTCTCTAAAAACTGTACCAAACGGAATCACCTTTGACAGAGCCGAAGTTCCAGCTCATATAAACCGCCGGTGTGCTGCACGGTGCTTCCCGTCGGCTGAAAGCCATGGCGCTCATAGAGCCGCTTTGCACCGGTATTGGTGTTGAGAATCCACAGGGTAGGACAGTCCGTACATTGCTGTATGGCAAACATCAGCAGCCGCGTCCCATACCCCTTGTTCTGCTCGCTGGGCAACACATAGAGGTTTTCAATCCGGCTGCCATGGACAGACACAATTCCCACAGGCTTCTCCTCTGTCAGCAGATAGAGCCGCGCCCCTTTGTCCATCTCAGATTCCAGATATCGCGCCTGCCGTTCCGGCGTATGGAGCGCCAGAAACTCCGGGGTGCAGATTGCCCGGTGGGACGCCTGCCAGCTTTCCGCATGGATGGCGGCGGCCTGCATCAGATTGGACGGTGTAACCGGTTGAATCATGGTGCTCCTCCTGAATCGTTCCACAAAATCACAGATGGGAAGGGCTTCTTTCAAGAAGACGCCCTTCCCATTTTCATACCATTAAGAATGTTTTCCGGAAACTGCCGGTCAGCCCAGGCACAGGCCCATACGGCGGGCCACATGGATCATACCGTGGTCCTCGGGGACCAGGCGGCTCTTTCCTGCAATATCCTCCAGCCGGTTGGCCACCACCTGGTTGTTATTCATGGCCACAGTAACGCCGTAAATCTCTTCTTCCACCAACTTGGCAGCATAGGTACCGAACTGGGTAGCCAGCACCCGGTCATAGGGCGACGGGCTGCCGCCGCGCTGCATGTGGCCGGGAACACAGAACCGGGTCTCAAAGCCTGTCATTTCCTCAATCTGATGGGCAATGCGATGGGTGGCCGTGGTGATACCTTGTTCGGCCCGCTTGGCCGCCCGCTCCTTCTTCTTCATCTTGGCTTCTTCCACGTCGTAGACGCCCTCGGCCACAGCCAAAATGGAGAAATTTTTGCCCTGCTCGGCCCGCTTGGTGATGGCCGCGCAGACATTTTCAATGTTGTAGGGCAATTCAGGAATCAAAATGATATCCGCGCCGCCGGCGATGCCTGCGTACAGCGTCAGCCAGCCGGCCTTGTTGCCCATAAGCTCCACCACCATGCAGCGGCTATGGCTGCCGGCGGTGGTGTGGACCCGGTCGATGGACTCGGTGGCAATATCCACAGCCGTATGGAATCCGAAGGTCACGTCGGTGCCGTAAATATCGTTGTCAATGGTCTTGGGCAGGCCGATGACATGTAGCCCTTCCTCCGACAGGAGGTTGGCCGTCTTGTGGGTGCCGTTGCCGCCCAGGCACAGGAGACAATCCAGCTTCATCTCTTTATAGTTTTTCTTCATGGCGCTGACCTTGTCCACCTCGTCGTCACCAATGACGCGCATCAGCTTGAAGGGGGTGCGCTTGGTGCCGAGGATGGTGCCGCCCACGGTCAGAATGCCGGAAAATTCGTAGGGCTGCATGACGCGGTAATCGCCGTTGATCAGGCCCGAATAGCCGTTGGCGATACCGATGATCTCCACATTATTGCCCATGCGCTGATACAGCGCCTTGGCCACGCCGCGGATGGTGGCGTTCAGGCCGGGGCAGTCGCCGCCGGAGGTGAGAATACCAATGCGTTTTTTCATAATGAGTACCCCCTTGTATAGACTACCTTTAGAGTACCGATTTCCGGGGCCGTTGTCAAGACAGCAGACCAGTTTGTGGAAAAACTTTCCCTTAAAACGACGCCTCCACCAGCCCTTGGGTATAGGGGGACCGGGGTTGGAGCAATACCTGGTCGGTATCGCCCAATTCCTCCACCACGCCGCCCCGCAGCACCAGAACGCGGTTACAAAACTGCTGCACCAGGGACAGGTCATGGCTCACAAAGACAAAGGCCATGCCCTGCCGCCGCAGTTCGTTCAGCAGCTCCATGATCTGGGCCTGTACCGTCACATCCAGGGACGCTGTGGCCTCGTCGCACAGCAGCAGCCGGGGCTGTGGGGCCAGCGCCCGGGCAATGGCAGCCCGCTGGCACTGGCCGCCGCTGACCTCATGGGGATAACGGCTCGCCAGCTCCGGCGGCAAGCCGCAGCGCTCCAACAGAGATGCCGTCTCCTCTGCTGCCCGGTTCCGGGGGACGCCGTAGTTGACCAAAGCCTCCCCGATGGCCCCGCCCAATGTCTGGCGGGGGTCGAAAGAATCCTGGGGCATCTGAAAGACCATCTGCATGCTCTGCCAGACGGCACGGCGGGGCATGGTCTCCAAGGGCTTGCCCTCCAATAACACCTGTCCCGACGAAACGGGCAGCAGTCCGGCCAATGCACGCAGCAGCGTCGTTTTGCCGCTGCCCGACTGACCCACCACCCCCAGCGCTTCGCCGGGGGACAACGTCAGGGACACATGATCCAGGGCTGTTACCGTCTGCCGTCCCCGGCGAAAGGTTCGGCATACGTCTCGGGCTTCCAGCAGCGGCGTCATAAGCTCCTCCTCAGTCGCGGCACGGCGGCCAGCAGCCGCCGGGTGTACTCGGTTTGGGGTGTGGTGAGCACCTGGGCGGCGCTCCCCTGCTCCACGGTCCGGCCATGCTTCAAAATCAATACCCGGTCGGCCACCGATTCCAGCAGGGCCAGATTATGGGTCACCAGAACCATGGCCGTGCCCCGGTCCCGGCGCAGACGCCCCAGGGTCTCCATGACCTCCCGCTGGACCAGCACATCCAATGCCGAGGTAGGCTCATCGCACAGGAGCAGCTCCGGCTCCAGCAGCATGGCCAGCAGCAGGCCCACCCGCTGGCACATACCCCCGGACAGCTCCATGGGATAGCTCCGCAGAACGCGGACACCCTCCGGCAGACCCAGCTGTTCCATCAGGGGCAGGGCCAGCCGTTCCGCCTCCCGGCGGGAGACGCCCCGGCCCAAGACCTGCCGGACCTGGGCCTCCACGGTGCGGACCGGACAGAGGGAGGCCCCGCTGTTCTGGAAGACCATCCCCATACGGCGGCCCCGCAGGGCACGCCACTGGCGTTCGGTGGTCAGCGCCGTACCGTCAAAGGCCATGGTTCCCCCGATAACAGCCCCGCCGGGGGGCAGCAGCCCCAGCACCGCCCGCAAAATGGTGCTTTTGCCGCTGCCGGACTCTCCGGCCACCCCCAGAATCTCCCCCGGCTCCACGGTAAAGGACACCTCCTCCACCACCGGGCGGCGGTCATAGGCGATATGGAGTTGTCGGACCTCCAGCAGGGCCATGGAACCCCCTCCTATTCGCCCACGCTCAGCTGGGCTGTGATCTCATAGTAGTCCGAAGGATGGGCCGTAAAGCCCGTCACCCGGTTGTTCATAACAAAATTCATCCGCAGATACGACGCGAAAAAGTAGCCGTAGTCGTCCAAAATGGTCTGGCTCATTGCCGTACCCAGGGCCGCCCGCTCCGCCGGGTCAAAGGTCCCAGCCAGCTGTGCCGCCTGGGCTTCCAGTTCATCACTGTGGTACCCGCCCCGGTTCTTGGCGGAGCTGTCGAGACAGTGGGTGGTGAAAAAGTAGGCCGGGTCGCCGGTGGGAGCCGCCACAAAAGCACTGACATACACATCCCAATCGCCGGACTCCAGAACCCCCAGATGGTTGGCCGTGGAGTTGATCTCCACCTGAATGCCCACCTCCTGCAAGGTGGCCTGGGCCGCTTCGGCCAGCAGCGGCAATTCCTGCCGCCCCGGATACGTCAGCCAGCGGATGGTCAACGTCTGGCCGTCCTTGTCCACATACCCGTCACCGTCGCTGTCGGTCCAACCGGCCTCGGCCAGCAGGGACCGGGCAGCCTCCGGGTCATAGGCCGACGCGGTTACACCGTCGGTATCAAAGGAGAAGGGACCCACGGCGGGGGTGCCGTTGTTGTGGAGCAGCACCTCTGTAAAGCTGTCCTTGTCAATGGCCATGGCGATGGCCTGCCGCACCTGGATATCCTGCAAGGCAGGCGTCTCATAGTTGTATGCCCCGAAAAACACTCGGGAGGTGTCGGCGGAGGAAATGGTATACTGGCTCTCGTCCGCAAAAAGTTCCAGACTGGCATAGGGCAAGCCCTGGACCGCGTCCAGCTGCCCAGCCTGCAGCGCCATGGTCAGCGTGTCGCCGTCGGTGATGGAGCGGACCTCCACCCGGTCCACCTGGGGCACGCCGCCCCAGTACGTTTCGTTTTTGTTGAGATAGATGTGGTCATCAGCCACCTCATAGGCCACAAAGGGGCCGGTACCAGCCACATTCTGGGTCTCGTCTACGCCATCGGTGCCGTAATCCATATCAATGATGGCCCCATAGGGGTCGCTGAGGTAGTTGGGCAGCGCCGGGTTGGGGGCGTTGCAAGTGATGGTCACCGTCTGGCCCTCGGCTTCGATGGCGGCAATGTTCAAATCGCCGGGAGCCCGGTCATGGACCGCAATCAGTTGGTCCAGACATTCCTTAACGGCCTGACCGTCCATATTCCGGCCACTGGAAAAGGTGACGCCGTTGCGCAGGGTGATGGATAAGGTGGTGTCGTCCACCCATTCCCAGCGCTCCGCCAGCCACGGCTCCAGCTCCATGGTCTCACTGAGGCGGAACAGCGTCTCTCCGACGCCGTAGCGAACCGCCGACCAGCCGGAATAGGCTTCGTGGGGGTTCAAGCCCGCGTTGGCCATTTCCGGGCCATAGGCCACGGTACCATAGCGGAAGACTGTCTCCCCTGCCGTCTGCTCCGTGGTTCCGGCGGCGGAGCCGCAGGCGGTAAGGGTCAGGGCCAGCAGCAGGGCCGCCGGAATCGCTTTAGAACGCTTCATGTGGTTTGCTCCTTTTTCCGGGCTCTGCGGCGGGGGTCCAGATGGTCCCGCAGGCTGTCGCCCAGCAGATTGAAAATGAGTACCGTTAGGAAAATCGCCACGCCGGGGCCGAGAATGGTCCAGGGGGCCGTTTGAATCAGACTGCGGCCTTTGCTCATCATGGAGCCCCATTCTGCCGTGGGCGGCTGTGCTCCCAAGTTCAGAAAGGACAGGCCCGCCAGCTCCATCAGCATGGTGCCGATGTCCAGGGATGCCGTCACCAGCAAAGGGCCCGCAATATTGGGCAGGATGTGGCGGGCCATCAGCCGGACCGGACCGTTGCCCGCCATACGGGCGGCGGTCAAATAGGGCGCACCCCGGACCGTCAACGTCTGGCTGCGGGCCAGCCGGGCATATTTGGGCCAGGACACCAGGGCAATGGCAAGAATGGCGTTGCCCATGCCGCCACCCAGCAGTCCCGCCACAGCCAGGGCCAGCACCATGCCGGGGAAAGCCAGAAACAGGTCCCCCAGCCGCAGTAACAGGGTGTCCAGCCAGCCGCCGAACCAGCCGCAGGCAATACCGATGACGCTGCCGGACACGGCGGATACAGCCACCAGAATCAGTGCCGAAAAGACGCTGGTCCGCGCACCGGCAATCACACGGGACAAGACATCCCGGCCGTGGGAATCGGTGCCCAGCCAGTGGTCCGCCGACGGCGGCTGCAGCGCCGCCGCCATATCCTGGGCGTTGGGGTCATAGGGTGTCAGCCACGGCGACAGCAGCGCCAGCAGTACCACGGCCAGGGCCAGGGCGGTGCAGAGCCGCACCCGCAGTTTGGTACTCATGGCCGTCCCTCCTCTCCCAGCCGCACACGGGGGTCCAGGCGGCGGCACAGCAAATCCGCCGCCAAATTCAGTACTACATAGAGGATGGCCGTCCACAGGACATAGGCCAGCACCACCGGCGCGTCCCGCATGGCGATGGAGTCCACGGTCAGTTTCCCCACGCCATCCCATAAAAAGATGGATTCCACAATGGCGGTACCGCCCAGGAGACTGCCCGCCGACATGGCCAGCAGGGTGACAATGGTACCCATGGCCGCCCGCAGCACATTGGAAAGCAGCACGGTTTTCCGACCCACACCCCGGGCCAAGGCACCGGTCACATAGTCCTGTTCCAGTTCTTCCAGTACGGCGGCCCGAATTTGCCGGGTGTACCGGGAGGACATGGCAAGGGCCAGCGTCACCGACGGCAGCACCAGACTGCCGCCGCCGCCCAAATCAATGACCGGCAGCCACCGGAGTTTGACGGCGAAAATCAACAGCAGCAGCAGTGCCGCGAAGAAGTTGGGCAGAGAATTGCCCACAAAGCTGACAGCCCGAATGAGGTAGTCAATCCACCGGCCATGAAACACCGCCGAAATGATGCCCAGGGGCACGGAAAGGAGAATGGTCAGCCCCAGAGACGCCCCTGTCAGCAGCAAGGTGGCCGGAACCTTGGACAGCAGCGTGGGCAGCACCGGCACACCGGAGACGTAGGAGGTGCCCAAATCGCCGTGGAGCAGGTCCCACAGCCAGCGGCCATACTGAACGAAAAAGGGCTGGTCCAGCCCCAGCTCCGCCCGTTTGGCGTCCAGAACCGCCTGGGAAACGCTGGTGCCCAAATTCTCATAGAGCAGTTCCACGGCATCGCCGGCGGCAAACCGCAGCATGGCGAAGGTCAGCAGCGTCACGCCCAGCAGCAGCGGAATCAGCTGCAACAGCCGCCGTACAATATAAGAACCGGCAGAGCGGTTCATGGGCGATTCCTCCTTTCTGCGGTTTCATCCCCCATGGGGGGATGGTCAGAAAAACGGCGGTGCTGTCCGGGACAGCACCGCCGGGTCCATTCGTTACTTGTCAGCACAGATCATAAAGCCGGGGGTGGCTGCGAAGTTGACCTTTTCCTCATTGTCCCAGGTTAGCTTCCAGACCTCCGTATCGGTATAGATGCGATGGTAGCCGCAGCGCAGCAGCGTTTGAATGTCCCAGTCGGGACGGTTGACGCGGCCCATGGGCAGCAGCAGAGAGATTTGCTCCATCTCATCGGCTTTCTCGTAGGCGTTGTAGTCGGTGCAGCCCTCCTGGCGGACATTGTCCCGGTCCTGGGCCACGGCCACCCGCTTTTTTTCATCGAACAGGTAGCCGTACCAGTCGGCGTCGAAGTTGATCATCCGCCCGCCGGGCTTCAGCACCCGGAACCACTCCCGGTAGGCCCGCTCCGGGTCCGGCAGATTCCAGGTCAGGTTGCGGCTCACCACCACATCAAAGGTGTTGTCGGGGAACTCCAATGCCTGGGCGTCCATCTGGCGGAACTCAATTTTTTCGGCCAGATCACCGGCATTGCGCCGGGCCTCCTCCAGCATGGCGGGGGTATAGTCGGCGGCGGTGACCTGATGGCCCATCTCCGTCAGCAGAATGGCAAAGAAGCCGGGGCCGGTGCCAATATCGAGAATGCGCAGGCAGTCTCCCTCGGGCAGGTGATTCAAAAGGGCATTGCGCCACATTTCGCGGCCACCATGGGCAATATTCGTTTTCACGTCCACCGTATAGGAGGGGGCGCGCTCGGTCCAGTAGGCTCGGTTTCTGACGGCAAGATCCATAAGGTGATACCTCCGGTAAAGTCTGATAGGATAGTACCAGACCACACCCGCCGCCGCAAGCCCCCCAGGGGGATGTTTTTTTTAGAGAATGTTGCCCTGGCCGTCAAAGACCGGCAGCTTCTCCAGATAGATAATGTCGTCCCGCTTCTGGGCTTCTCCCTCGGCCAGAATGGCCATGCGGCCCGCCACAATGCCCCCCGCGGCCTCCACCAGCCGTTCGATGGCCAGCAGGGACTCCCCGGTGGAGATCACATCGTCCACAATGAGAATGCGTTTACCTTTCATTTTGGCGGCGTCCTCGCCGTCCAGATAGAGGTGCTGCTCCTTGGCAGTGGTGATGGATCGGACTGCCACATCCAGCACGTCGCGCATGTAGAGTTTGGGCCCCTTGCGGGCCAGAATATACGTGTTGCGGCCGCTCTGGCGGGCCATCTCATGAATCAGCGGGATGCCCTTGGCCTCGGCGGTAATCATATAATCAAATTCCGGCGCCTTCTCCAGCAGCGCCCTGGCGCTGGCACAGGTCAGCTCCACGTCCCCGAAAATCACAAAGGCCGCAATCTGCAGCTCGTCCGTGACGGGACACAACGGCAGGTCCCGCTTCACACCGGCAATGGTCATTGTATGATACATAACATTCCTTCTCCTTTTCACACACGGTGTCACAGGGCGTTTTTTGTACAATTCATTATAAACCGCCCAATAGTGCTTGTCAATTCACCGGCCATATCGCAAAATCTGTTTGCCATTCTAACAAATTTTGCATTCGTTTTTTGAGCAAAAACACAATGCCCAATCCATTGTATTTTCGTGTCCAGTGGATTATACTGTTTATAGAATCTTAACATGTGGCCCGCAGGAATGGATCAGACGTCGGAAGAATCTGTAGCAGAACAGGTGTATCGAAGGCGTTTGGTCCTTTTTTCACCGCAGGCCCCGGAAACGGAGGGTAATGCAATGGAACAATTCTTTAAACTGAAGGAGCACGGCACCACAGTCCGCACCGAGCTTGTCGCCGGCTTCACCACCTTTATGGCCATGGCCTATATCCTTATGGTCAATGCCGGCATGTTTGCCGAGCTGGAAGGCCAGGTCACCTACAACGCCGTGTACATTGCTACGGCCATCTCCGCCGTCTTCGGCACGGTGCTCATCGGTCTGCTGTCCAACCTGCCCCTGGCCCAGGCCTCCGGCATGGGCCTCAACGCCTATTTCGTCTACACCGTCTGTTTCAACCTGGGCCTCAGCTATGCCAACGCCCTGGTCCTGGTCCTGGCCGACGGCATCATTTTCATTCTGCTGACCGTCACCGGCCTGCGCAAGAAGATTTTTGATGCCATCCCCTCTGCCGTCCGTATGGCCATCCCCGCCGGTATCGGCCTGTTTATCGCCTTCCTGGGTCTCCAGAACGCCGGTATCGTGGTGGACAGCTCCACGCTGGTGGGTCTGGCTTCTTTCAACCTGTACTCCGGCAACGCCACCTGGGGCACCATCATGCCCATGCTGGTCACCATCTTTGCCGTCCTGGGCATTGCCATCCTCACCAAGCGCGGCGTCAAGGGCGCGGTCCTGTGGGGCATCCTGGGCGGCGCTGTGGCCTACTACGTCCTGGGCTTCACGGTTCCCGGCTTCTATGAAGGCTTCTTTGCCGGCATGAGCTTCAACCCCTTCACCGCTTTCCAGGAATTTGCCGAGCTGTCCCTGTTCAAGGTCTTCACCGAGGGCTTTGACTTCTCCGCCTATATTGCTGCCAACGGCACCGGCGGTTTCATCGTCATGTTCCTGACCACGGCTCTGGCCTTCTGCATGGTGGATATGTTCGACACCCTGGGCACCCTCTACGGTGCCTGCGCCCGCGGCAACCTGCTGACCAAGCAGGGCGACGTTCCCAACATGGACAAAGCCATGCTGGCCGACGCTGTCGCCACCACCTGCGGCGCTATCTGCGGTACCTCCACCGTCACCACCTTTGTGGAGTCCTCCGCCGGCATCGGTGAGGGCGGCCGTACCGGTCTGGCTTCCATGTTTACGGCTCTGTTCTTCTTCATTGCCATGTTCCTGGCGCCTCTGGCCCAGCTGATTCCCACCTACGCCACCGCAGCGGCGCTGATCTACGTTGGCGTTCTGATGATGAACTGTGTCCGCGACATCGAGTGGACCACGCCGGAAATCGCCGTTCCCGCTTTCCTGACCATCGCCATGATGTCCTTTACCTACAGCATCTCCTTCGGCATCGCCTTTGGTATCATTTCCTGGACCATCATCGCCCTGTTCACCGGCAAGGCCCGCGAGATCAAGGCGGCTACCTGGGTCATCGGCATTCTCTTCACCCTGACCTTCTTCCTGACCCACTAAAAGTGTTTTGTCATTGAGTGCCCACGCGGCGTAAGCCGTTCGGAACTCTAATAATTCTCCCACGGGCAGGACCGCTGCAAGCGGTCCTGCCTGTTTTCTTATGCTCTGTCCGCCAAATGTGCGCAATATCTGCCGTTTTGTCTGACTTTTCTCCGAAAAATGGTATGATAAGCAAAATATGCACCTATCAAAACGGTGTATCAGAAAACACAAAGAAGAAGGAGCCCAATGTATGACATCCGCTATGCTGACAGATTTTCTAAAAAGTCTGGCTTTGTTGGGAGCATTCCTGCTTTTGGGCGTGTTCCTGCGTGCCAAAGTAAAATTCCTCCAAAAAGCCTTTATTCCCTCCTCGGTTATCGGCGGTTTTCTGCTGCTGCTTCTGGGGCCCCAATGCCTGGATCTGCTGCCCGTTCCCGCAGAGTGGTTCTCTGTCTACTCGTTGCTGCCCGGCGTCCTGATCGTTCCTGTGGTGGCAGCGGTGCCCCTGGGACTGACCATCGGCTCCGGGTCCGGCGGCAATGATTCCAAGGGGTGGACAGCAAGGTGAAAAGCAAGATTTCCAGATCTTTTACGGAATTTGCCGTGATCGCCGCCATCGCCAGTCTTCCCATCAAAGCGGTCGCCACCTACATCGTTCCCATTCTGTTCCTGGTGGTGCTGGGCTATGTCGTCACCGCTACCGTCCTGTTTTTCCTCTGCAAGCGTTTTCTCAAAGGATATTGGTTTGAACAGATGATCGCCACCTTTGGCATGTCCACCGGCGTATTTCTGACCGGTGTGTTGCTGCTGCGTGTCTGTGACCCTGATTTGGAAAGCCCCGCGCTGACCAACTATTCTCTGTCCTATACCATCAGCGGCGTCATCTTCTTCGCCATGCTGAATCTGTTTGTCGTTCTGCCGCTCAGCGCCGGAGCCGTTGCCACCGCTGCCGTTGCTCTGGGCATTGCACTGATCGCCTTTGTCTTTGCCATTGCCACCAGCCGCATTTTCTTTGGCAAGGACTTCCGTGGAAATTGAGGGGTAACAATGGAAACTTATACGCAGCTTCTCACCGAGCTGAATGAAAAAATCTGGAACTTTTCCAAGCTCAAATTTCAGGAGCATCAATCTGCCGACGCCATGGCGGAACTGCTGCGCAGCCACGGTTTTACCGTCACCATGGGATTGGCGGATATGGATACCGCATTCACCGCCACCTATGGCAGCGGGAAACCCGTCATCGGCTTGCTGGCGGAATTTGACGCCCTTTCCGGGCTGAGCCAGTGCGCAGATGTGACAGCGCCGTGCCCTCGTCCGGAGACAGAAAACGGATACGGATGCGGACACAATCTGCTGGGCACCGCCTGTGTGGACCGCCTGTGTGGGCGCGGCGCTGATGCTGCGGGATTACTTGCAGACGCACAACGTCCCCGGTACGGTCATGCTCCTGGGCTGTCCTGCGGAAGAGGGCGGTTCCGGTAAAACCTATCTGGCGCGGGCCGGTGTGTTTGACGCGCTGGATCTGGCCCTGGCCTGGCATCCCGGCGGCGGAAACGCCGTTGTGACCGGCTCCATGCAGGCCAACTGTCAGGCTTATTTCCGCTTTCATGGCATCTCCTCCCACGCAGCCGCCACGCCCCATCTGGGCCGCAGCGCATTGGATGCCGTGGAACTGATGAATGTGGGCGCCAATTATATGCGGGAACACATAGAGTCCACCGACCGGCTGCACTATGCCATTACGGACAGCGGCGGCACTTCTCCCAATGTGGTACAGAACCATGCAGAGGTCCTCTATCTGATCCGTTCCATCAATTCCAAAAAGGTGCAGGCGTTGTATGACCGCGTCTGCAAAATCGCCCAGGGTACGGCGCTGATGACCGAAACCCAGGTGGAAATATGCTTTGACAAGGCATGCTCCAATGTGCTGTCCAACTCGGTTTTGGAACAGCTGCTATATGAAAGTATGCTGGCCGTTCCCCTGCCCCGGTATACGTCGGACGAGCTGGCTTTTGCCCGTGCCATTCAGGACACCTTCCGTCAGGTGGACCCCATCAATGACCTCTCCCTCATGGGGGTTGTCGGTCCGCGGAAAGCTCAGCTGGCGCAGCGGTACCGGGAGCTTCCCATGGCGGATTTTGTGGTGGAGCATCGCCATCAGGAGATTAACATTCCCGGTTCCTCCGACGTGGGCGATTGCAGCCATGTGGTCCCCACGGCGCAGTTTATCGGCGCTTGCTTTGCACCGGGCACACCGGCCCACTCCTGGCAAATGGTTGCTCAGGGAAAAAGTGGCACCGCAGTAAAAGGTATGCTGTATGCCGCCCAAGTGCTGGCCCATGCCGGACGGACGATTCTGGAGCATCCCGACCTGGTGCAGCAGGCCAAAGCCGAATTTTTGGAGCGTACAGCGGGCACGCCTTACGTCTGCCCCATTCCGCCTGAAATCTTACCCAATCGACACGCCCGGCCCTAACATATCACAAGCGCCCCCATTGCCGTTTTTCAGCAATGGGGGCGCTTGATTGTCTCTGCTTACAAATAGAATCCACCGTTGCGGTGCAAGTCTTTCATGCGGTCCCGGTCCAAAGTCTGGAGCCAGTTAAATGCATGGGCCTGGGTAGCCGTCACATAGGCCAGCGCCAGCGTTTCCATCAGCAGCATGACGCCTTGATAGAGAATATATATCGTCCAGTAACCCCGGACCGTATAAGTGCTCACCGGCAGGAAACCATAATTATAGGCCATTACCACCATCTGCACCAGGAACAGCGTGCCGTAGTACCAGAAAAACCGCAGGTCCAGCATCAGCAGCTCCATCTTGTGGCCGTAGGTCAGCCGGGAGGAGTAGGACAGCGCTTGAAACGGCCCCAGGTCCGGGTCATCCAGCACGGCAAAGACGGCCATCCGATAGCGGTACATGGCCACCAGGCCCGGCAGCAGAAACAGCATGGACCAGGCGGCGATGAGAATGGACTGGAGCACAATCACCGCCAGGACCCGGCTTACCAGCCGGAACCCCTGGAAAAAGTCGCCAAACGACGCCGGTTGTCCCCGGCTGATGCGCAGGGCAAACCAGCTGTAACCCGCATTCCACAGACTGCCCACAACGCTGAGCCCCACCATGGACAAAACATTAAATAAATCCACCTGGTTTTGCAGCGCAATGATACCAAAGCCCGTCTCCTTTGCCAGACGGCGCTCCAGATAGAAGGAAATCAGATCACAGAGCAGCGACAGGCCCAGGAAACACAAAAGAAACAGCAGCGTCAGACGGCGGTAAGGGGTGTGACTGTCCCGCAGACAGCGCCGCGCCGCCTGCTTGAGCCCTCGATAGTGCATGGCCCTCATGTGCGCACCGCCAGGCCGTGGAGGGCTTCCACAAAGGCAGCTGGTTCGGCGGCCTTGAAATAGGCGCTGCCGGCCACCAGCACATTGGCGCCGGCGTCGGCGCAGATTTTGGCCGTGTCCATCGCCACGCCGCCGTCCACCTCCACCTCACAGTCCAGGCCCTTCTCGGTGATATAGCGGCGAATGGCTGTGACCTTGGGCATCATATCGGCCATAAAGGACTGGCCGCCGAAGCCCGGCTCCACCGTCATAACCAGCACCATGGAGCACAGCTCCAGGAAGGGCAGCACCGCCTCGGCGGGGGTTTTGGGCTTGACGCTGACGGCGGCCCGCTTGCCGCAGCCGCGAATCCGCTCCAATGCCTTGCGGGTGTTCTCCTCCGTATCGGCCTCCACATGGACCGTGACGATGTCGGCGCCGGCCTGACAGAACCGCTCCACATAGCGAACCGGCCGGTCGATCATCAAATGGACATCCAATACCATGTCGGTCTCCTTGCGGACCGACTCCAGCACCGGCAAGCCAAAGGAAATATTGGGGACAAAGATGCCGTCCATCACGTCAAAGTGGAGATAGTCGGCGCCGGTCTCCCGGCAGCGGGCAATGTCTTGGCCCAGGCGGTTGAAGTTGGCCGACAGAATGGACGGTGCGACTTTACACTGCATAGGTGGAACCTCCAGAAAAACATCGAATGGTGTCACAATGGCGGGAGTTCCATCATAAACTTGAGTATGCGGCCACCATGGCAGGTAGGCTCTCGACTCCCGCGCAGGCCCTGCCGGCCGCTTCAGATAGGGGCCGTCCATCGGACGGCCCCATGGGGTTGTGTTCATTATATCCTGCCCATCCCCCCCTGTCAACGACAGATGCAGTTGACACCGGGGCCCGAAATGGGTAAGATGAACCTATAGCATTTCACCGGGAAACCGCATTCCTGTAGTAAAGTTGGTGTGCCTATGATGCAATCTGTCCGCAAGCCGTCGGTAGTTCCCATCTATACCATTGCCGCCGTCTGGCTGATCTATACCCTGGCCACGGGGCTCCATCGCCTTTTGGATGTGGCGATCTGTGCCGCTCTCTCCGTGGGCGGGTACTTTCTGATGCGGACCTTTTTCCCCGGCACCACCGTCCAGGTGGAGGTGCCGGAACCGGAGCCGGACACCGGTGACCGGGAATTGGACGAGGTCATCCGGCAGGGCCGGGCGTCCATCGCCGCCATCCGCCGTCTCAACGAGCAGATTCCCGATGACGACATTTCCAAAAACCTGTCGGCTCTGGAAGATCTGACCCGCAAAATTTTCGCCCGTCTGGAGACGGACAAGCAGCACTTGCCGCGCTGCCGCCAGTTTCTCAACTACTATTTACCCACCACCATTGAACTGCTGGAACGCTATGTGACGCTCCAGAACCAAGGGCTGGACACCGGAGACGTCCGGGAGGCCATGGGCCGCATTGCCGGAATGCTCTATACCATCCGCGAAGCCTTTACGCGGCAGCTGGACAGCCTGTTTGCCCAGGATGTGGTGGATATCAACGCAGAAATCACCGTTATGGAACAAATGATGCAGGCCCAAGGCCTGCGGGATACCAAGGATTTCACAACGAAGGAGTAATGCAGCATGGATGAGAAAATTCCCCAGTTGACCCTGACCCCTGAATTGACCCTGGAACCCCAGGAAAGCGCCAAGCCCGAACCCGCTCCGGAGCCCCAGCCGGACAATGAGCTGCAAAAGCTCAGTGCCGCCGAGCAGGAAGCCGTCCATACCTTTGCCCAGCAGATCGACCTGACCAACTCCGCCCAGATTCTGCAATACGGCGTGGCGGCGCAAAAAAACATCACCGATTTTTCCGAGAGCGCTCTGTCCTCGGTCCGGACCAAGGACCTGGGCGAGGTTGGCGACATGATCAGCTCCCTGATGGTGGAACTCCGTGGCTTTGACGCCGACGAGGAAGAGGAAAAGAAGGGATTTTTCGGGTTTTTCCGCAAGGCTGGCCGCAGCATTGAGATGCTGAAGGCCAAGTATGAAAAGGCCGCCGTCAATGTGGACAAAATCACCAGCCAGCTGGAAAAGCACCAGATTACCCTGATGAAAGACGTGGCCATTCTGGACCAGATGTATCAGAAGAATCTGGAATACTACAAGCAGCTGACCATGTATATTCTGGCCGGTAAGGAGAAGCTCCAGCAGGAGCGGACCACAACCCTGGTTCAGCTGCAGCAGAAAGCCCAGGCCAGCGGTTCCGCCGAGGACGCTCAGGCGGCCAACGATTACGCCAACCTCTGCCAGCGGTTTGAGAAAAAGCTCCACGATTTGGAGCTGACACGGGTTATCTCCATTCAGATGGCCCCGCAGATCCGCATGATTCAAAACAACAACACCATCATGACCGAGAAGATTCAGACCACCATCATCAACACCATTCCCCTGTGGAAAAGCCAGATGGTGCTGGCCCTGGGCACCCACCACACCCAGCAAGCCATGGAGGCCCAGCGGCAGGTCACCGACATGACCAATGAACTTCTGCGGAAGAATGCCGATAAACTGAAAATGGCCACGATTGAGACGGCCCGGGCTTCTGAGCGGGGCGTTGTGGACATTGAGACGTTACAGCACACCAACCAAAGCCTGATCTCCACCCTGGACGAGGTCCTGCAGATTCAAACCGAGGGCGCGCAAAAGCGCCGGGAGGCAGAGGCCGAGCTGCGCCGCATCGAAGGCGAGCTGAAACAAAAGCTGCTGGAGGTCCGCGGCTAAGGTCCCCTTTCCCATGACAGTTAGGACGGTATAGGAATGAAACTACTGAACAACCGTGTTTTTGCGATTCTGCTGACAGTGGCGGTGGTGCTGGGCTGCTGCGCCTACGGCTTTTTGGCGAAGCCCAACGAGACGGCGGCAGACCAGACGGCCCTGGAATATGGCCGGGACCATTACAGCAGCTATCTGGATTGGATTGCCGACGAAGCCGACCTGCTCAGCGATGACACAGAGCGGACCGTGGCCTCCTATCTGGGCGCGCTGGACCACGGCTGGGGTAGCATCGTGGCCGTGGTCACGGAGGACTGCAACGGCGCAGACCTCCAGACCCGAGCCAAGGACTGGGCCGCCCGTGGCAATCTCAGCGGCCGGGACATGGTCCTGCTGCTGGACGCTTCCTCGGGCCGCTGGTATATGCAGCCCGGTGCCGACATCGGCCCCTATGTGGACCAAACGTTGACCACCACCGTGACGGCCTGTTTTGATGGCCGCAACGTCACCGAAGACGCCGACGAGATTTTGACGGATCTGTTTCCGGACCTCTACTCCTGGTACGAATCCACCCTGACGGTGCAGGAGGACAGCGGCGGCACCCCGATTCTGCTGGCCTTCGGCTTTGTGGCCCTGCTGATTCTAATCATTGCCATCGCTTCGGCAGCCAGCCTGGGCCGGGGCGGACGGGGCGGCAATTCCGGCGGCGGTTCTGACAATACGGTGCGGCATCGCAGAAGCGGCCCCACCATCTTCTGGGGCCCCACTATTTTCTTCCCCGGCCGCTTTGGTGGTCCCTTTGGTCCGCCCCATGGCCGGCCCGGACGCCATCGCCCTCCCAACCATCATAACGACCACAACCGCAGCGGGGACGACTGGCCCTTCCATGGCGGCGGAGGATTTGGCGGCGGCTTCGGCAGCGGCGGATTTGACGGCGGTGACCGGGGCGGCGGCTTTGGAAACTCCGGCGGCTTCGGCGGCGGTGGGTTTCACGGCGGCGACCGGGGCGGCGGCTTCGGCGGCTGATGACAATACCGATGCAGCGCGGGTGTCGATGAAGTTCGGCACCCGCGTTTTGGAAAGGAAGAACGTGTATGTTGCTCTTGTCCGACCAGGACGGTCCCCTCTACCTGTCCATTTACCGTCAGCTGCGGGAACAAATCCAGAGCGGCCAGCTGGCCGCCGGGACGCGGCTGCCCTCCAAACGTGCCCTGGCCAATGAACTGCAAGTCAGCATCAACACCATCGACGGCGCTTACGGTCAGCTCCAATCGGAGGGTTTTGTGGAGTCCCGGCCCCGCAGCGGCTACTATGTGCTGGGCATTGAAAGTGTGCAGAATCTATCCCTGCCCCATCGGACCGTGGCGGCCCCGCTGCCCCGGTCCCAACCCCCGGTCATCGAGTTTCACCCCGGCGGCGTGGCAAAAGAAAAGTTTCCTTTTTCCGTGTGGCAGCGTCTTCTCCGGGGCGCTCTCAGCGAGCCGGACGCCCTCCGCCGGACCGAAGCTCAGGGAGACCCAGGGCTTCGGCAGGCCGTGGCCGACTATCTGTACGCCGCCCGTGGCGTCCGCTGTACGGTGGAACAGGTGGTCCTGGGGGCCGGTACCGACGCCCTGTTGAGCATGCTCAGCTACATTCTGCCCAACGACTGTACCATGGCCGTGGAAAACCCCGTCTACAACCGGGGATACCGGCTGTTTGCCCGGACCGGCCATCGGGTTCTCCCGGCGGAAATTGACCGCCAGGGCGTCATGGTGGAGCCATTGGAGCAGCTGGATAATGTGCTGCTGTACACCACCCCTTCCCACCAGTACCCCCTGGGCTTGTCCATGCCCATGGGCCGACGGGCCCGGCTGCTGAACTGGGCCGGACAGGGGGCATTTCGCTACATTCTGGAGGATGACTACGACTCGGAGTTCCGCTATGACGCCCGGCCCATGCCGTCGCTGCAAAGCATCGACCCCAATGACCGAGTCATCTATTTGGGTACCTTTTCCCGCAGTGTGGCCCCGGCACTGCGTCTGGCCTATCTGGTGTTGCCGCCCCAACTGCTGACCCTCTACCGGCAGGAATACAGCGGGTTTGCCTGTCAGGTGTCCACCATGGAGCAGCTGGCCCTGCGGGAATTTCTGATACGGGGCCACTTTGAGACCCATTTGAACCGGATGCGGGTCTATTACCGGGCCAAGCGCAAGGCGCTGGTGGAAGCCCTCGCCCCCCTGGAGCACTCCATGCGAATCATCGGTGAGGCCGCTGGACATCACCTGACGCTGCAATCGAAAACCGGCCGCACAGAATCGGAATTATGCCAGCTTGCCTTGGACCACGGTGTCCGGGTCTACCCCATTTCCCCCTATTTTATGGGTCCGTGTCCCTATGACGGCAAGGTGCTGCTGGGCTTTGCCGACCTCAGTGACCGACAGCTTCAGGACGGGGCCGCCGCCCTGTGCGAAGCCTGGAAATAAAATGCAAAAACCCGCGAAAACCGGTGGTTTTCGCGGGTTTTTTATGAATATTCTTACTTGATAACGCCTTTTTGCAGCATGATATTGGCGTAGATGGCCTCCTCGCCGGTCTGCACGATGCAGTAGGACTTCTTGGCCTGCTCATAGAACTCAAAGCGCTCATAGGACCCGAAGGCCTTTTCGCCCCGCTCGTCGTGCTTGGCAACAATCTTCTTGTACTCGTCCCAAACGGGGATTTCCAAATCCTTGTCACACTCGGCGGTCTCCATCAGGTGGACCGGATGCTCCACATAGGCGTCCAGAGGAATCATGGTCAAGATAGCGTCCAGCAGCTCCGGCACGCCGTGACCGTCGCAGCGGAGGAACTTGCAGTTGCCCTCATGGGCGAAGCGGTCGCCGGGGAAATTGCCGTCGCCCAGCACGATGACGTCGCTGTGACCCATTTCGCACAGGGTTTTCAGCAGTTCCGGGGAGAGAATCTTGGGAACATTGTTCAGCATATACAATCTCCTTCCAAAAAGCCAGGCATCCCAGAGGATGCCTGGCCGTTGTTTTGCTTCTTACACCTTGTACAGGGGGCCGAAAGCCTCGCAAGCTCTGTAGTCGGCGCCTTCCAGATCGGTGGTGCCGAAGGCAGACCAGGCAGCGGGACGGAAAATCCGCTCCTTCTCCACGTTGTGCATGGAGACGGGAATCCGCAGCATGGAAGCCAGGGTAATCAGCTGATCGCCCACATGGCCGTAGCAGAACGCGCCGTGATTGGCGCCCCAGTTGGCCATGACGGAGTAGACGTCGGTAAAGGCGCCCTCACCGGTGAGCTTGGGAGCAAACCAGGTGGTGGGCCAGGTGGGATCGGTGCGCATATCCAGGGTCTTGTGCACCTCGGGGTCCAGCTCACAGGAATAGCCCTCTGCCAGCTGCAGGACGGGGCCCAGGCCGTGGACAATGTTCAGACGGGCCATGGTCACAGGCATGCCGCCACGGGTGCCGCCGATGTAGTGGCTGGAGAATCCGCCGCCGCGGAAATAGAACTGGTCAGCCGGGCACCAGTCGGTGGCGTCCAGGCAAGCCTTGGCGTCGGCGTCGGTCATGTTGTAGAAGGGCTTGATAACCGGGTTGCCCTTGTCATCGGAGACAGCGCCGGTGCCGTCCAGGGAGGCAGCGCCGGAGTTGATCAGATGGATGATGCCGTCCTTGGCGTAACCCTCCAGCTTCTTGCCGGTGACGCGCTCCACGGCCTCGGGGCTCCAGTAGGTGCGGACGTCGGCAAAGATGCCCGGAGTGTCGGTCAGCAGATGCTCAAAGAGCATGGTGATGGCGTTGAGGGTGTCGTTCTCGGTGCCGATGACAAAGGCTTCACGCAGGCCGTTCCAGTCAAACTGGCTGTTGAGCATGGCCTCCAGGAAGTCGAAATTGGGCTTGTAGTCGGTCCACTGACGCTGACCCTGAATACCGGCAACAATGGCGTTATGGCCGCAGGATTCCTCCACGAAGCCCATCTCCGCCAGCTTGGGATTGCCGATCATCAGGTCACGGACAATGAGCATGTTCTTGACCACGAATTCCCACTGGGCGTCGTAGCCGGCCTGATCGGGCTGCATATCCTTGGGGTTCTTGTCCCAGCCCTGCTTGCAGTTGGCCTTGGTCCAGGCCAGAGCCTTCTCGAACTCCTCCTTGTCATAGATGCCGTTGTCCATGCGGCGCAGGATCTCAGACTCGTCCACAGACTCAGAACGCATACCCAGATACTTCTGGACGAAATCCTGATTCAGGATGGAGCCGCCGATGCCCATGCACATGGAGCCGATTTGCAGATAGCTGTTGCCGCGCATGCACTTGGCAGCCACAGCGGCCTTGGTGAAGTTCAGAATCTTCTTGGCCACATCCTCGGGGATCTCGTTGTTGTTGGCATCCTGGACATCATGGCCGTAGATGCTGAACGCGGGCAGACCCTTCTGGGCATGGGAAGCCAGAACAGAGGCCAGGAACACTGCGCCGGGGCGCTCGGTGCCGTTGAAGCCCCAGACCGCCTTGATGGTGGAGGGGTCCTGGTCCATGACCTCCGTGCCGTAGCACCAGCAGGGGGTGACGGTCAGGGTGACGCCAACGCCCAGCTTCTCAAACTTGGTCTGGCACTTGGCGGCTTCCATAACACCGCCAATGGTGGTATCGGCAATGACGACCTTAACGGGTTCGCCGTTGGGATAGCGGAGGGTTTCCTCAATGAGCTTCTTGGCGGCCAGGGCCATGCCCATGGTCTGGTCTTCCAGGCTCTCCCGGACGCCGTTGCGGCGGCCATCGATGGTGGGACGGATGCCGACAACCGGCAGGTCCATGTGATAACGGTTCATAGTTGGTAAGCTCCTTTCAAAAATGACAGTGAACTTTGAACTTGCAAAAGAATCAAACGTGGCTCAGCTTGGACTTGAGCCGCAGCAGTTGGGGCGGCTCCTTGCCGCCGTCGAGACGCTGCAGCACAATGCGGGCGGCCTCCCGTCCCATCTCCTCCATGGGCTGTTCCACAAAGGGCAGGGGCGGCGTCACCACCTGACACAGGTCAATGTTGTCAAAGCCGATAAAATCCACCTGCTCCGGCAGGGCAATGCCCCGCTCATGGGCGGCGGTGATGGCGCCCACCGTCATATCGTAGTTGGTGACGCAGACGGCGGAGGGTGGCTGTTTTAAGTCCATCAGGGCGTTGAACAGCCGGTAGCCGGACTCCAAATCGTAGTTGCCCACCTGGATCAGTTCCTCGTCCACGGGAATGTTGTAGTCCTCATGGACCCGGCGATAGCCGATGAGCCGTTCCCGGGCCGTGGAGATATCCTGGGGACCCACAATCAGACCGACGCGGCTGTGCTGCTTGCGGAACAGGGCCTCCATGGCGCTGTAAATGGCGTTGAGGCTGTCAGCCACCACGGCGTCACAGCGATAGTCGGGAATGGCCCGGTCCACCAGCACCACCGGCACGTTCTGCACAATGGACATGAGGGTCTCAGCATCGATCTGCTGGGGGACGAACACAATGGCGTCCACATTGATATTCACCAGCAGCCGCAGCTGCTCCTGCTCCAACTGTGCATCGAAATCGTAGCTGCACACAATGGAGTGATAGCCGCACTGACGCAGCCGTCCATCCATAGCCGCCACCACCCGGCCGAAAAAGGGGCTGGAAATGGTGGGCAGCAGAACGCCGACGGTCATGGACCGGTTGGTCTTGAGACCCCGGGCAAAGTAATTGACCTTGTAGTCCAGCTTGGTAATGGCCGCTTCGATCCGCTCCCGATTCTGGTCCAGGACGTGTCCGCCGTTGAGATATTTTGAGATCGTCGCCAGAGAGAGCCCTGTCTCCCGGGCGATGTCCTTGATCGTAGACATAGACGCCTCCATCCAAAAGTCAAAGATTAGAACGAAACGTTTAGCTTATTGTACTCCCAATGGTCGCCACCGTCAAGGTGTCCCAAGGGATTTCCTGCATTTCAGCCATTTTCACAATTTTTTAGGGATGACTTTGGAAGTCTTCGTAAATCCCGGTAAATTTTCACGCAAAACAACATATATCCAACAAAAAACACATTTATTTTTTCGTTGTTTCAGTGGTTTTCAGAATTGTGCAGTTTTGCGGCTTCCAAATTTCTCCTGCCTTGCAGTCCCTCCGATTCCATGGTAAAATGTATCTATCCAAATTTGCGCATTTCCGGCCGCATTATCGCGAAACGTTTTGAGCTAATATCGCAGCAAAGGAGCTATTCAGTTATGATCGATATGACAAAATGGCAGGAACTGGCCAAGCAGAACATTCACAAGCGCCCCGCAGGTACCGGCCGTCTGGCCGGCAAAATCGCCATTGTCACCGGCTCTGCCCAGGGCTTTGGCAAGGGCATTGCCGAGGAGATGTATAAGGAAGGCGCTTCCGTGGTCATTGCCGATATGAACGAGCCGCTGGCCAAGCAGGTGGCCGCTGAGCTGGGCGAGCGTGCCCACTTTATCGCCGTCAATGTGGCTGACGAGGAGAGCGTGGCCCACATGGTAGCGGAGACCGTGGAATACTTCGGCGGTCTGGACATTATGCTGTCCAACGCCGGTGTGGTCCGTTCCGGCCCCATCGCCCAGATGGAGAAGAAGGACTTCGATTTTGTTACCAACGTCAATTACACCGGTTGGTTCCTGTGCGCCAAGTACGCGGCCATTATCATGCAGGCCCAGCACGAGGCTGACCCCGAGTGGACCGGCGATATCATCACCCTCAACTCCAAGTCCGGTCTGGAGGGCTCCAACAAGAATTTTGCCTACGCCGGTTCCAAGTTCGGCGGCATCGGCCTGACCCAGAGCTTTGCTCTGGAGCTGTGCGCCTACAACATCAAGGTCAATGCCATCTGCCCCGGCAACTATCTGGATGGTCCCCTGTGGATGGACCCGGAGCGCGGCCTGTTTATCCAGTACCTCAAGGCTGGCAAGGTGCCCGGCGCCAAGACTGTGGAGGATGTCAAGGCTTATTATGAATCCAAGGTGCCCATGAACCGCGGCTGTCTGCCTGTAGACGTGGCTCGCGCCGTCTTCTACTGCGTGGAGCAGAAGTATGAGACGGGCCAGGCCATCCCCGTTACCGGTGGCCAGGTCATGCTGAACTAACTTGTCAATGCAGGGCGGGACCGATGTGTCCCGCCACTGATATATGGTTCCCGCCGTCCACCCCCGCAGGGGGCGGCGGCAGAAACCATGGCCCATGGCCGGAGATTGCGCCCGTTGCGACGGGCGCTTGAGGACGATGGGAAATTTCGCGCCTTGCGAGGCGCGACCGGGGCTCTGCCCCTGGACCCCGCGATTTTTTGAAAAAAATCGAGTAAAACTTTTCATTTATAGTCTTTTTTTCTGGCACTCCCCCGTGTAAACCCCAATCCTTGAGGTGAAAACCATGATTGATCAGAAGATTTTAACGCTGCTCAACGCCCCCACCCGGCAAGAGCGCATCGCCAATCTGAAAGAAGTGCTGAAGACAGCGGAATTCCCGCCCATGGTGGATCAGTACATCAACAACCACATCCACACCACCTATTCTTTCTCCCCCTACTCCCCCACCGCCGCCGTCTACGCGGCCCGGGCCGAGGGGCTGTGCACCGCCGGTATCGTGGACCATGATTCCATCGCCGGTGCCCATGAATTCCTGGAGGCCGCCGCCCTGGTGGGCATTCCCGCCACCGTAGGCATGGAGTGCCGTGCTTCCATGGACGGCACCATTCTGGAAGGCCGCCGCACCAACAATCCCGATCAGGTGGGCGTCAGCTACATGACCATCCAGGGCGTGCCCCACGATAAAATCGACTACTTAAACCAGTGGTTTGCCCCCTACCGGGCAGCCCGTGACGTCCGTAACCGCAAGATGATCGACAAGATCAATGCGTTGCTGCCGGGCATCTCCCTGGATTACGACCGGGACGTGCTGCCCCTGAGCCAGCATGCCGACGGCGGCGGCGTCACCGAGCGCCATCTGATGTACGCTCTGGCTTTGGCTATGGTAAAGCAGAACGGAAAGGGCCAGTCCATGGTGGACTATCTGCAATCCATCGGTCTGAGCCTCAACGACAAGCAGAAGGCCCAAATGCTGGATACAGAATATCCCTTCTACGAGTACGACCTGCTGGGCCTGTTGAAATCTGCCTTTGTGCCCAAAGTCTACATTGACGCCACCGACGAATGCCCCAACATCCGCGACGTGGTGAAGCTGGCGAAAGAGGTGGGTGCCGTCCCCTGCTATGCCTATCTGGGCGACGTGGGCGACAGCGTCACCGGCGACAAGAAAGCCCAGAAGTTTGAAGACGACTATCTGGATGACGTGTTTGTGTGTCTCAAGGACATCGGCATGCCCGCTGTCACCTATATGCCCACCCGCAACACCCAGCAGCAGTTGGAGCGGCTGCGGAAGCTGTGCGACGACAACGGTATTTTCCAGGTGTCCGGCGAGGATATCAACACGCCCCGGCAGAGCTTTGTCATCCGGGCCATGGAAAATCCCATGTTTGCCAACCTCATTGACGCCACCTGGCGGCTCATTGATTACGAAACCGGCAAGCGTCCCATGGACCTTTACTGAGTTTGTAATACACAAAAACAGCGTGTGCAGGAGATACCCACTGCACACGCTGTTTTCTTATTGGATTGGCTCTTTCGACTCTCCGTGGGAGAGGGCCACCTCCGGCATCAGTTCCCGGCCGATGATATCCAACATCTGTTCCAGCTTGCGGCAATCCTCCGGGGCGAAGCGGGTCCGCACCCGCTCCATAACCTCCATGACATAGCCGTTGCCGATGTTGTAATATTCCAGATACTTCTCTGTCACCTGCAAATGGTATTCCCGCCGGTCGTTTTGACTGCGGACCTTGCGGAGATACCCCTTGCGGATGAGGCTGGCCACCTTATAGGCGGCATTGGGCGGGGAGATGCCCGCAAAGGTGGCAAATTCATTGACCGTCGGCTGTCCCAATGCCTGGATGGTCTCCATGCAGTAGGTCTCCACCGTGGTCAGACTGGCCTCCCGATTCTGGAACTGTCGGAAGATCTGCTGATAAAAATGCAGCTTGAATTTGGTGTAGACATCCCACACCACCCGTTCCAGCATGACAAACCTCCCTTACGGGTTGTCCACCAGCATGAACGTCAGCTCCGCCGTGACGGCGTTCTTGCCGTTGACCGTTGCCACGGCCTTGCCCACGCCCACGGGGCCCTTCTGTTTGATGATCTCACAGGACAGCTCCAGCACATCGCCGGGGACCACCTGCTGGCGGAACCGGGCCTCCTTGATGCCGCCGAACAGGGCCAGTTTGCCCTTGTTTTCCGGCAGGGACAGGGCGCAGACGGCGCCCACCTGGGCCAATGCCTCAATCATCAGCACGCCGGGCATCACCGGATTGCCGGGGAAGTGACCCTGGAACTGGGCCTCGTTAGCCGTGACGCACTTGATGCCCTTGACCCACTGGCCCGGCTCCATATCGATGATCTTGTCCACCAGCAGGAAGGGATACCGGTGGGGAATGATCTCCTGAATCTGGCGGTTATTCAGCTCCATTGCCATGGCTTATTCCTCCCACTTACGCAGGGCCACGGTGGCGTTGTGGCCGCCGAAGCCGAGAGAGTTGGACAGGGCGCAGCGGATTTCCGCCTTTCGGCCCTCGTTGGGAACAACATCCAGGTCACAGGCCTCGTCGGGAACCTGATAGTTGATGGTAGCGGGCACAAAGCCATCGTGGAGGCTCAGCGCCGTAATAATGGCTTCCACCGCACCGGCAGCGCCCAGCATGTGGCCCGTCATGGACTTGGTGGAGCTGACCATCAGTTTGTCGGCATGGCTGCCGAAGACCTTGCGGATGGCCGCCGTCTCACCGGCGTCATTGAGGGGCGTGGAGGTACCGTGGGCGTTGATGTAGTCCACATCCTCCAACTGGATATTACCGTCAGCCATGGCTTCGGCCATGGCTCTGGCTCCGCCCTCGCCGTCGGGGGCGGGCGCCGTTATGTGGTAGGCGTCACAGGTTACGCCGTAGCCGACAACCTCGGCGTAGATCTTCGCACCGCGGGCCTTGGCGTGCTCCAGCTCCTCCAGCACCAGGATACCGGCGCCCTCGCCCATGACAAAGCCGCTGCGCTCCTTGTCAAAGGGGATGGAGGCCCGGTTGGGGTCCGTGGCCAGGGTGACAGCCTTCATGGAGGTGAAACCGCCCATGCCCTGGGGATGGACCGTAGCCTCGGCGCCGCCGCAGACCATGACCTCAGCATAGCCGTCGCGGACATAGCGGAAGGCGTCGCCTACGGCATTGGTGCCGCCTGCACAGGCAGCCACAGGACAGGCGCACATGCCCTTGAGACCGTAGGCAATGGCGATTTGACCGGCGGCCATATTGGCGATAGCCATGGGGATATAGAAGGGAGAAATCCGGTCAAATCCCTTGGTCAAACCCTTGGAATGCTCCTCCGCCGTGGTGGCGATGCCGCCGATGCCGCTGGAAACGACGGTACCGCAGCGGGTGGCATCCTCCTGCTCCATATTCAGGCCCGAGTCCTGCATGGCCTCCCGTGCCGCCACCAGGGCAAACTGGGTAAAACGGTCCATGTGGCGCAGCTCTTTCTTGTCCAAAAACTGCTCCGGCTGAAAGTCCTTGACCTCGGCGGCCAGCTTGCATTTGTTGTTCTCTGTATCATAGAGGGTAATGGGGGCCACGCCGCATTTACCCTCCTGGATGGCTGCCCAGAAGGCGGGAATATCGTTGCCGACCGGCGTCACAGCGCCCAGGCCGGTGATCACAACGCGTCTTTTGCTCATAGTCTTCCTCCGTCTCACATGGCCATGCCGCCGTCCACAGACAAAACTTGTCCCGTCACATAGGCGGCCTCGTCACTGGCCAGAAATGCCACAGCATTTGCCACGTCCTCGGGCTTGCCGAAGCGGGCCATGGGGATTTGTCCCGCCATGGCGGTTTTCACATCCTCCGGCAGCTTGGCCGTCATATCGGTCTCAATAAAGCCGGGGGCGATAGCATTGACCGTGATGCCGCGGGAGGCCAGCTCCCGGGCCATGGCCTTGGTCATACCGATGACACCGGCCTTGCTGGCGCAGTAGTTGGCTTGTCCGGCATTGCCCATCAGGGCCACGACGCTGGCCATATTGATAATGCGGCCACTGCGCTGCTTCATCATGGGACGGCACACGGCCTTCATGGTCAGGAAGGTACCCTTGAGGTTGGTCTCAATGACCTGATCGAAGTCCTCTTCCTTCATGCGCATAGCCAGATTGTCCCGATTGATACCGGCGTTGTTGACCAGAATATCAATGCGGCCGAATTTCTCCATCACAGCGTCCATGAGGGCCGTTACGGCCTCACTCTTGCCCACGTCGGCCTGCATGGCCAGAACCTCCACACCATGGGCGCGGCAAGCCGCTTCCGTCTCCTGGGCGGCGGCAGCGTTGCCCGCATAGCTGAACGCCACATTGGCTCCCAGGGAAGCCAGCTTTTCACAGATGGCGCGGCCAATGCCGCGGCTGCCGCCGGTCACCACGGCGATTTTACCCGTCAGATTGATCATTGGGCCGCTCCTTTCAGCTCTGCCACCACGGACTGCAAATCCTCCGCCGTGGTGATGGCATACGTCTTGATGTCAGCCGCCGTCTTCTTGACAAAGCCCGACAGGACCTTGCCGGGGCCGATTTCCACAATGGTGTCCACGCTCAGCTCAGCCATACGGCGGATGGTGTCTTCCATGTAGACGCTGGACATGACCTGTCGCTCCAAAAGGCTCTGGATGGTGGTATGGTCCTCCTTGACGTTGCCCAGGCAGTTGAACAGCACCGGGAAACGCATCTCCCCAAAGGAGATCGTCTGGAAATAGTCATGGAGAGCCTTGGAGGCAGGCTCCAGCAGCTTCGTATGGAAGGGGCCGGAGGTGTTCAGGGGCATGCAGCGGCGAGCGCCCAGCTCCTTGGCATAGACGGCGGCCTGTTCCACAGCGGCCTTCTCACCGGCAATAACCAGCTGGCCGGGGCAATTGTAATTGGCAATCTGCACCACGCCCAGGTCGGCGGCCTTGTCGCAGGCCTCCTGGAGCTTGGCCCGGTCCAGATTGAGGACCGCCACCATAGCGCTGTCGATGCCCTTGGCCGCTTCGGTCATGGCGTTGCCGCGGAATGCGGCCAGGGAGATGGCCGTGGGGGCATCCCACACACCGGCGGCACACAAGGCCGAATACTCGCCCAGGCTCAGACCGGCAGCCAGTTCCGGCTCAATGCCGTTCTCTTTCAAAACCGCCGTCACACCGGCGGCAAAGGCCACCATGCAGGGCTGGGTGTATTTTGTCTCGTTGAGGTGTTCACCCTCGAAGCAAGTCTTTTTCAGATCAAAGTCCACGGGGGCGTTATCCAAGACCTGCCGGAACGCCGGATAGGCTTCATACAGGTCCTTGCCCATGCCGGGGGTCTGGCTGCCCTGTCCGGCATACAAAAACGCAAGTTTCATCGGCTTTTACCCCAGGTGCTTGATGCACGCGTCACAGCCAGCCACCAGTTCCTCGAGAATCTGACGGACAGGCTTGATCTCATGGAGCATACCGGCCACCTGGCCGCACATAACGCTGCCGGTGGAAACGTCGCCTTCAAAGACGGCCCGGCGCAAGCTGCCCAGAGTGTAGTGCTCCAGTTCTTCCTTGGTGGCGCCGGCATACTCCTGCTGGACGTATTCTCTGGCCATCTTGTTTTTGATAATCCGGACGGGAGCGCCGACGCTGCGGCCGGTGACGGTGGTATCCCGGTCCTTGGCCTTGAGGACGGCTTCCTTGTAATTCTGGTGGACGGGGCACTCGACGCTGGTCAGCAGGCAGGTGCCCACCTGGGCACCGCAAGCACCCAGGGCATAGGCGGCAGCCAGCTGGCGGCCATCGGCAATGCCGCCGGCGGCGACGACGGGAATGGAGACCGCGTCCACCACCTGGGGCACCAGGGCCATGGTGGTGGTCTCACCAACGTGACCGCCGGACTCGGTACCCTCGGCAATGACGCCGTCGGCCCCCGCCCGCTCCAGCATTTTCGCCAGGGCCACAGCGGCCACCACGGGGAAGACCTTGATGCCTGCGGCCTTCCACTTGGGCATGTACTTGGTGGGGTTGCCCGCGCCGGTGGTCAGGAACTTCACGCCCTCCTCAATAACCATATCGGCCATCTCGTCGGCGCAGGGGTTCATGAGCATCAGGTTGACGCCGAAGGGCTTGTCAGTGAGGGACTTGCACTTGCGGATTTCCGCCCGCAGCTGCTCGGTGTTCATACCGCCGCAGCCAATCAGGCCCATGGCGCCGGCATTGGAGCAGGCGGCGGCAAATTCGGCGGTGGCAATGTTGGCCATACCGCCCTGGATGATGGGGAATTCAATTCCCAGAATCTCATTGAGTTTCATAATTTACGAAATGCCTCCAATCTCAATCAGGCAGCCGCCCCAGGTGAGACCGCCGCCAAAGCCCACGCACAGGACGCGCATACCGCTGCGCAGCCGGCCCGCTTCATACAGGTCATTGAGGGCAATGGGAATACAAGCCGACGACATATTGCCGTACTTTGCAATGTTTTTAAAGGCCTTTTCCGGCGGCATCTGCATTTTTTTCACCGCGTGGTCAATGATGCGCTCATTGGCCTGGTGCATGACCAGCCAGTCCAAGTCCTCCACGGTCTTCCCGGCCTGGTCCAGAATCCACTGGATGCAGCGGGGAATGATATCCACGGCGAACTTGAAGACAGCCTGGCCCTCCATATGGATGTAGGACGGGCCTTCTTCCGTGGAGCCGTCGATATACAGCACCGGCTGATTGCTGCGGGAGCCCAGGATGGCGCAGATGTCCGGCGTGTCCTCGCTGCCCTCCACCACCACGGCGCCCGCGCCGTCTCCGAAGAGGACACACGTGCTGCGGTCGGTGAAGTCCGTCAGACGGGACAGCGCTTCGCAGGAGACCACCAGGGCGTAGGGACGCTCCTTGGTGACCAATCCCTGGGCCAGCTTCAACCCATAGGGGAAACCGGCACAGGCGGAATTCATATCAAAACAAGCGGTGTTTTCCTCCAGTTCCAACGCCGCCTGGAGCATACAGGCACAGGTTGGGGTGATGTAATCACCGCCCAGGGTGGTGACGATACAGGCCGCGATTTTGCTGCGGTCGATGTTGGCCCGCTCCAATGCCTGCTTGGCCGCCGCCTCGGCCATGGTCTGGTGGGTCTCCCCTTCGCCCAGATAATGGCGGGTCCGGATGCCGGTGCGCTTGACAATCCACTCGTCGCTGGTATCGACGATTTTACTCAGATCGTCATTGGTGACGACCCTGCTGGGGAGATAACTGCCGGTGGCGATGATTTTAATTCCCATCATAATATCCGTTGCCTCCCATGGCTCTGAATTTCTTGTACCGCTGACCGGCAATGCTGATATCGCTGATCTTTTGCAGGCTGTTCAGCGCCGCCGTCAATGCCTGATCCACGGCGGCCATCTGGGCTTCCACGTCCATATGGGCGCCGCCCTCCGGCTCGGGAATGATGGCGTCAATGACCTTCTGTTCCAGCAGGTCCTCCGCCGTCAGCTTCATAAGGTCGCAGGCCTCGCCGCTGCGGCTGGAATTCTTCCAGAGAATCGACGCGAACCCCTCGGGAGACAGAATGGAATAGACGGCGTTTTCCAGCATTAACACTGTGTCGGCCACACCCAGAGCCAACGCGCCGCCGCTGTTGCCCTCGCCGGTAATAACGGCCACAATGGGCACCGACAGCTGGCTCATTTCAAAGAGGTTCCGGGCGATGGCCTCGCCCTGGCCTCTGGCCTCGGCCTCCAGGCCGGGGTACGCACCGGGGGTGTCGATAAAGGTGAGAATGGGCCGCCCGAACTTCTCGGCCTGCTTCATAATCCGCAATGCCTTGCGGTACCCTTCCGGACCGGGCATACCGAAATTGCACTTGAGATTTTCCTGCAAATTCTTGCCCTTGCGGGTGCCGATGACGGTAACGGGCTTGCCGTGGAACAGGGCGATGCCGCCGAGAATGCTGGGGTCCTCCCGGCACTGGCGGTCGCCTTTCTGCTCAAAAAAGTCGGTAAACAGGTGCTCGATATAGTCGGCCACGCCGGGACGGCCCTCGTGACGGGCAATGGTCACCCGCTGGGCCGGAGTCAGGTTGCTCATTGGGCGGCACCTCCTCGATAGTGGAGTGTCAACAGCTGGGCCAGAACGGCGCGCATCTGCTTGCGGGGCACAATCTGGTCCACAAAGCCGTGTTCCTCCAGATATTCGGCTCTCTGGAAGCCCTCGGGGAGCTTCTGGCCGATGGTCTGTTCGATGACCCGGGGACCGGCAAAGCCAATCAGTGCCCCCGGCTCGGCCAAAGTGATGTCGCCCAGGCTGGCAAAGCTGGCGGTGACGCCGCCGGTGGTGGGGTCTGTCAGGACGGAAATAAAGAGACCGCCCTTCTGGCTGTGGCGGGCCAGCGCTGCGCTGGTCTTGGCCATCTGCATCAAAGACAAAATGCCCTCCTGCATCCGGGCGCCGCCGCTGGCGGAGAAAATCACCACGGGCAGACGGTTTCGGGTGGCATGTTCGATAAGCCGCGTGACCTTTTCGCCCACGGCGGCGCTCATGCTGCCCATGAGGAACCGGCTGTCCAGCACCGCAACGGCCACCTTGCGGCCCTCAATGCGGCCTGTGGCCGTGACCACGGCTTCAGACAGGCCCGTTTTCTGACGGCACTGGTCCAGCTTCTCACTGTAGCCGGGGAACTCCATGGGATCGGCGGAGGTCAGGTTCTCGTCCAGTTCCCGGAAGGAGCCGGAATCGAGAATCAGGCTGAGACGGAAATACGCGCCGATGGGAAAATGGTGGCCGCAGTTGGGGCAGACATACTGATTGCGGCTCAACTGCTGCCGGGCCGTGGCGGTCTGGCACTTTGGGCAGGTAACCTCCACGGGGCTGGCCGCCGGAATCTGTCCCTCCCGCATGGCCTTCATGGCCAGCATGTGTTTGCGGCGCTTGTTGAATACGGGGATCATGCTTCACTCTCCTCTATGCGGGCCATCCACTCCAGCATGGTCGGCAAATGCTCTTCCAGAAAGGCGGTGGTATAGTTGCCGCGGACAAAGACGGGATGATAGAGAATCTGGTGCATCAGTTCGGCATTGGTCTGGACGCCGTCAATGGTCAGCTCCTCCAGGCAGCGGCGCATCCGCCGGATGGCCTCCAGCCGGGTGGGAGCCCAGACGATGATTTTGCCAACCATGGAATCATAGAACGGCGGAATCTCATAGCCGTTATACATACAGGTATCAATCCGAACGCCGGGACCGCCGGGGAAATAGAGGAAATCGGCCTTGCCGGGGCAGGGGGCGAATTCCCGAGCCGGGTTCTCGGCGTTGATGCGGCATTCGATGGCATGGCCCCGCAGCTCCACTTCCTCCTGGGTACGGCTCAGCTTGAGACCGGCGGCAATGCGGATTTGCTCCCGCACCAAATCCATGGAGGTGACCATCTCCGTAACCGGGTGTTCCACCTGGATACGGGTGTTCATTTCAATGAAATAGAATTCCTTATTGGGGGCCAGAACAAATTCAATGGTACCGGCATTCTCGTAGCCGGCGGCCTTGGCGGCCCGCACGGCGGCGTCGCCCATGCGCTTGCGCAAATCCGGCGTCAGGGCATGGGACGGCGTCTCCTCCAGGAGCTTCTGATTCTTTCGCTGGACGGAGCAGTCCCGCTCGCCCAGCTGGATGACATTGCCGTATTTGTCGGCCAAAATCTGAAATTCGATGTGGCGGGGGTTGAGAATCAGCTTTTCGATGTACATTTCATCGCTGCCGAAGCAGGCCACGGACTCGGCCATGGCCTCCCGGAACAGGTCCCGCATTTCCGACGGCTCATAGACACGGCGCATGCCGCGGCCGCCGCCGCCGGCGGCGGCTTTGATGAGCACCGGGTACCCGATGCGCTCACCGACTTTGACGGCCTCGTCCTCATCGCGGACCAGACCGTCGGAGCCGGGCACCACCGGCACGCCCACGGACTGCATCAGCGCCCGTGCTGCGGATTTATTGCCCATCTTGCGGATAACATCGCCGCTGGGACCGATAAAGGCGATACCGGCGTCCCGGCAGGCGTCGGCAAAGGCATCGTTTTCCGACAGGAAACCGTAGCCGGGGTGGATGGCGTCGCAGCCTGTGGCCTTGGCCACCGTCAGGATGGCATCCATATTGAGGTAGCTGTCACCGGCCCGGGGGGGACCGATACAGACGGACTGCTCGGCAAAGAGCACATGGAGGGAATCGGCGTCGGCGGTGGAATAGACAGTGACGGCCTCGATGCCCATTTCCCGGCAGGCCCGCAGAATCCGCGCGGCGATTTCGCCGCGGTTGGCAATAAGGATTTTCTTAAACATGGCTGTACCGGAGGATGGGGGCGTCAAAGGCCACCAGAGCGCCGTTATCCACCAGAATCTCCTCCACCAGGAGATCACAGGGGGCGGGAATTTCATTCATGGTTTTCATGGCTTCGATGAGGCACAATGTCTGGCCCTTTTCCACCCGGTCGCCCACCCGGACATAGGGGGCGGCATCGGGAGAGGACGCGGCGTAGTAGGTGCCCACCAGGGGGGCCTTCACATAGAGGGCGTTGTCCACGGCAGGGGCCTCGACCACAGCGGCAGCTGCGGAAACCGCAGTCGCGGAAACTGCGGCCACAGGCGCAGCCGCGGGAGCGGCCACAATGGGGGCAGGCTTTTCCAGCTCCAGGGTAAAGTCACCGTCCTGCAATGCCATGCGCTGCAAGCCGCTGCGGGCAAACCGGTCCATCAATTCAAACAGATCTTGCTTCTCCATAATTTCACTCCGTATGTTCCTTTAAGTATTGCAGAATATCTCCGACGGTCAGCATTTGGGGCAGCCGTTCGTCCTCAATGGTGACGCCGGTGGCCTCTTCCAGGGCCATGCACAGCTCCACCGCCGCCAGGGAGTCGGCGTGGAGATCCTCCCGCAGCCGGGCCTCCTCGATGACGTCGCTGAGATCGCAGTTGAGCGTCTCCACGATCACGTCCCGTACCAGATCGAACTTCATTGAAATTCCTCCGTCTGTTCTCGACAATAGTTAAAAATTTTTAAATATTTAATCTTTCTTATTTTAGCACCTGGGAACCATAAGTCAAGGAAATTTTTCCGACAAAGTGGTGGGAATGTCGAATATTTGGGCATAATGACGAACAAATTAGGGTGATTCCTCCCCCTGGCACAGCAAAGGGCTACAGCCAATCCACGGAAACCGGCGAACCCTCCAGCCGCAAACCAGGCCCCATAAGAAACCGGCGATATGCCGCCCGCTCCGGGAGCATACCGCCGGTTCTTGCCTTTAACAACTATCATCTGCCAACCGAAACGGTGCAAACGACCGTTGGTGCAGCGCTTCCAGGTCGGTGCGTGTTACGCCATAATCTGGAACACTCTATTAGTTCCGCCGCGAATGGCGGCAACCATTTGGCTCAGGGCCGTCCGGTCAAACGAATGTTCTTTCAGATATTCGTTGATCTTCTCCTGCCACTTTTCCCGTACCATTGCCGCATAGTCTGCCATTTCCTGTTCCGAAGCGCCGCTTCTAATCTTGGCATCTGTGGCTTTGGCCGTCTGCTTCATGACGGCAAATGCCGCTTTTTGCTGTTCCGACTTTTCCGTCATAAATGCACTGTAGGTTTCCAGGCCTTTATTCAGTTCGGCATATTCCTGTTCCGAAATCTCACCGGCTGCAAACGCACTGTCCAAGTCCTTTCCGATATTGCCGAACAGCTCCGCAAGCTGGTCCATACTCAGCCCGTCAATGGAGAATTTCACCCCGGTGGGATACTCCGTCATACGCGCAGCCAACTCCTGCGCCTTCTCCGACACGGTTTTATCTGTGAACTCCACAAAGTCCTGTCGGCCTTTCACCACCAACGAACTATCCAGATCATACTGGATATTCTCTCCAAATTGCGGATCCAGCGGTATGGCCTTGCTCAAATCCACCTGGTCCAGCTTGACCCCCTTGAGCGATTGCAGCTTCTCCCCCACAACTGTGGACGTCTGCTGGCCGCCGCCCTGATTGGACACATCCAGCTCCTTAACCCAGCCGGTATTAACCAGCGCATCCGGCAGTCTTGGCAATTCCCCTACAATCAATGGCATATCCATTCCCCTTTCTGTTTCTCTCAGCACAGCCCGTCAGGCTAATTCCATTTGCTATATAGTATATCGGCAAATATTTCTAAAAAGTTTATACCGAATCACTCTCTCCCCTCAACAGGAAACGGCCCGATGCCGGGGAAGCATCGGGTCGGGGCTGCCGCCCTTGGCAGCAGCCCCCCTTACGCTCCCTTTCGGGAGCGGCTTTTTGATTGAACGCGCAGGGAGCCTTGCCCCCTGCACACATCCCCCGCTGCTCTGTCGCTGTTCCACTTCGCGTTGTATGTCACTTTTGCCGGACAACGGGAAACGGCCCGATGCCGGGGAAGCATCGGGCCGTTTCCTTGGAAAAAAGAAAGAGAAAGAAAAGAGGGGTTACCAGAACCGTGAGCCGAGGGGGCAGCTCCCGGTTTGGATGGTGTCAGTATACGGTACAAATTTGAACAAGGTGTTAATAATTCAGAAAAATTTTGAAAACCTGTTTCAAATGGGGTGTTCAAGGCTGTCACGCAGCGGGCCGCCCTCCCACGAAATCCTCCGCGGGTTCCCGCCGTCCCCTGCCTGGAACACTTATGATTTTAGGGGGCAGATTTGAACAGGCTATGAAGCAATTGAAAAGAAATTGGAAACATCTTCTGTTTTTTCCGGACAGAGTGCGCGCCCGGCGGAGAGCATCCGCCGGGCGCGTGTCGTGTTTGAAGAAAGAGAAAAGAGGAGAATAAGATGAGTCAAAGAGGAAGTCTACCGTCGGCTCCCCGGTCAATGCTGTCCGGGCCGGTAAACTGTATTTCCTTTTGACACCCTTAGTATAGTCCGCAATTTTGAATGAATCGTGAACGATTCCAAAACAAATTTTGAATTTCTCCCCCGGTCTTTACGGCTTCTTTACTGGGCCAGCGCGTCCAGAACCTCCTGCCGGTACGGGATGGACGGCGCTGCGCCGGGCCGGGTAACGGCAATGGAAGCGGCCTTGGCGCTCATGCGCAGAACCTCTGCCATATCCATACCCTCAGCCAGTCCCGCCAGGAAATACCCGGTGAAGGTGTCGCCGGCGGCGGTGGTATCCACGGCCTGCACCTTGAAAATGGGCTGGAACAGTTTTTGATGCTCGTCCTGATAAATGGCGCCGTCGCTGCCCAGTGTCAGGACGATTTTCGCATGGGGGAACCGCTGACGCATACCGGCCAGAATGTCCTCCGGCTCGGTTTTTCCGGTAATCTGGTTGCCCTCCACCTCATTGAGGAGGAAGATGGAGATTTTCGTCATGTCCACTGCGTCCAGTTTTTCATCATAGGGCGAGGGGTTCAGCGCAATCTGCATCCCCTTGGCATGGGCGGCGTCCACAATATAGGGCAGCAGATTGACTTCGTTTTGCAGCAGCAGAATATCTCCGGCGTCAAAATGGCTCAATGTCTCGTCAATGTATTCCTTGGTCAGCTTTTGGTTGGCGCCGCCGAACAGCAGAATACAGTTTTGGGCGTTGCGGTCAATCTGAATGATGGTGTGGCCCGTCTCGCCGGGAATCTGTTTCAGATAATCGTCATGGATGCCGTACTCCTTGCATGCGTCCAAAAAGGGTTGGCCGTCCTGGCCAATCATGCCGCCGTGGTAGACCTCCACCCCGGCTTTGGCCAGGGCCGTGGACTGATTCATGCCCTTGCCGCCCAAAAAGTGGTTGAGGCTGGAGCTGGACTCCGTCTCACCGGGCATGAGGATGTGGTCCACATTGTACACATGGTCCAGGTTGAGAGAGCCGATGTTCAATACCTTCATAGAGTACGCTTCCTCCTATACGATATACATGGGTCAGGCGTTGTCCTTCGTAATCAATGTTACTTCAACAGGAATGGCCTTGTCAATGGTCTCGCCGTTGATAAGCTTCACCGCCTGCTCCACGGCTGTTTTGCCGATAAGGTCCGGCTGCTGGGCGATGGTGGCGTCCATACGACCGGCCTTGATAGCCTCAATGGCGTCGTCGGTGGCATCAAAGCCCACCACCATAATATCCTTACCGGCACCGGAAATGGCCTCCACAGCGCCCAGGGCCATCTCGTCATTGGCGGCAAAGACGGCCTGGATATCGCCGTTGCTCTGGAGCATGTTCTCCATGACGCTCATGCCCTCGGTACGGTCAAAGTTGGCGGGCTGACTGGACACCACATCCAACTTCTCGTCGGCCACATTGTGGAAGCCCTGGCCCCGGTCGATGGCAGCGGACGCGCCGACGGTGCCTTGAAGCTCTGCCACTTTGATGCCCTCGCCCAAAGTGTCCACAATGTACTGGGTAGCCATCTCCGCACCGGCCACATTGTCCGAAGCAATCTGGCAGTCGATTTCCACACCGTTAACGGCGCGGTCCACGGAGATGACCTTGACGCCCCGGCTGACGGTGCTGCTGACAGCGCTGCTGACGGCATCGGAGTCCACAGGGTTGACGATAAGGACGCCCACCTGCTTGGAAACCAGGTCCTCGATGTCGCTGGCCTGCTTGGTGACATCGTCACCGGCGTCCACCACCGTCAGCTTCACGCCCAGCTCCTGGGCGGCAGCCTCAGCGCTCTCCACCAGGGTCACAAAGAAGGGGTTGTTCTGGGTGGAGACGGACAGGCCGATGGAATTGTTGACGGTGCCGCTGGCGGCGGCAGTCCCTTCACCGTCAATGGTAATCATGCAGCCGGTGCAGCCCAAAGCCAGCACGACGCTGCACAGCAGTGCAAGGATTTTTTTCATAGTTCGCTTCCTCCCTTATCTCTTGCGGTCGGACAGGACGGCCACGAGAATGACGATGGCTTTGATGACGTCCTGATAGTAGGAGGTGACCTCCAGGATGTTCAGACCGTTGTTCAGCGCGGCAATGATGAGGACACCGGCCACGGTGCCAGTGATACGGCCGCGGCCGCCATTCATACTGGTGCCGCCCAGGGCCACGGCGGCGATGGCGTCCAGCTCATAGCCCTCGGCCAGCGTAGGCTGTGCGGAGTCCACACGGGAAATCATGATAAGACCCGCCAGAGCGGCCAGGAAGCCGGAAATGCCGTAGACCCACACCTTGACCCGGGCGGTGTTGACACCCACCAGTTTGGCGCATTTCTCGTTGCTGCCGGTGGCGTAGACGCGGCGGCCGAAGGTGGTATGGTTGAGAATGAAGTAGAAAATCACAAAGGTCAGGACCAGGATGATGGCGGGGATGGGCAGTTTGATGGAGGGATTCCAGGTTGCTGCCAGGTTGCCTTTACCCAGGGTTTTAAAGAAGAATGCGCCGCTCTCGCTCTCGATGGTGGCAGCCAGCTGGGAGATGGGTTTGCCGTCGGTGAGGATTTTGGCCAGACCGCGATAAGCGGTCATGGTGATGAGGGTAGCAATGAAGGGCTGGAGCCGTCCCTTGGTCACCAGGATACCGCTGATGACACCCAGGATGACACCCACGATGAGGGCGGCTAGCCGAAAATACAGCCGGACTGGAGAATGATGTTGGCATAGGGGGTTGTCTCACCGGTGCGGATGACGGCCCGGCAGTCTGCGGTCTGGGCCTTGAATTCCGTGTGGGGTACAAACTCCACCTCCACATTTTGACCGGTCAGCAGAGCCTCAATGCCTTGGAGGACCGTGGGGTTCTGCTCCTTGATTTCCTCGGCCAGAACAATCTTTTCCACTTTCATATCGGCCAGGACCAGCTCCAGCACACGGAGGAACTTGGGCTCGCCAAAGGTCAGGGACAGGTCAATGCGCTCTACCTCTTCCGGGATGGGCAAGCCGCAGTCGCCGATGGCGATGCGGTCCGTGTGTCCCATGTAAGACAGGACACGGGAGATATCGCTGTTGAGAATGCCGTTGCGTTTCATTTTGTGTTCTTTTCCTTTCTTCTGGTGGTTTCTCTGGGAACCAGGGAGACGGGAAACACCTGCTGTCTCCCCTCCTTGGGCAATGTACCTTCCTGCAAAATGACCTCCACCGCCCGGCGGCCCATGGTAGTGATGGGCTGGTGGATGGTGGTCAGTTCCGGCGAAATCAGGCTGGAAAGATGGATGTCATCAAAGCCGATCAGCTGGATTTGCTCCGGCACGGCAATGCCGCGCTTGTGGAGAATCTTATAAACCGAAATGGCGACGATATCGTTACAGGCGATGATGCCGTCCACGTCGGGAAACCGCTCCAACAGCTCCTCAGTCATAGCCAGACCTGCCTGGAAATCATAGTCACATTCCACCACCCGCTCCTCGAGATTCTGCTCCCGGCAAAAATCCCGGTAGCCCTCGTAACGGGCCTGGGCCGTGTATAGGTTCTGCGCTCCGCGAATGCAGACCATCCGGCGGCAGCCGCAGGCCGTCAGATGTTCCGCCGCCAGCCGTCCGCCCTGGTAGTAGTCGCAGTAGAGATAGGCGTTGACCTGCTGTGTCTGGAACAACGCATCCACTACCACCACCGGCATATTGTAATGGGACAATTCCTCCTGGAGCGCTTCGTTGTTGGAAGCCACAATGACGCCGTCGGCATTGGCCGCCGCCAACATCTGCAAGGCTGAACGCTCCTGCTCCAGGTTGTGGTGGACGTTGTAAAGAACAATGCGGTAGCCCTGGAGCTTGGCCGCCTCGTCGATGACATCGGCCAGCTGGGTGAAGTAGGGGTTGCGAATGCTGGGGATGATCACACCGATGGTCTTACTGGACTTTTTGAACAGAGACCGGGCCACTTCATTGGGGACAAATCCCGTCTCTTCTATGGCTTGCAGCACCCGTTCCCGCTTGTCGGCGGCCACCGGCGTGGTGCCGTTGATCACCCGGGAGACAGTGGCAGGCGACACGCCCGCCCGGCTGGCAACATCACGAATACTGGCCAATGGCGCACCTCCATAAATGATAAAATGTTTCTTGAAACCCGTTTCAAACATGTAGAGCATACAGATTATGTCGTATTCTGTCAAGATAGTTTTTTATTTTTGACTTTTTCACCAAGAATACCGCGGAACGTTTTGTGCAGAAAAACGGACAAATTTGAAAATTCTGGGTTTTCTATATTTTGCAAGAAAAATTGCAAAACATCTTTCTTTTTTGCAAGTCCTGTGCTATACTGTTTCCGCAACGACGGAGCGGCTCCTCCGCCCAAGAAACAGAGAAAGGGGAATCCTCCCATGAAAGCCAAAGCACGGGAAGTGCTGCTGCTGATCCTGGGCACCGCGCTGGTGGCCCTGGGCGTCTACTTTTTCAAATTTCCCAACAACTACTCCACCGGCGGCGTCACCGGTATCGCCGTCATTCTGTCCTCCCTGTTCCCCTCGGTCAGCTCCTCTACGTTTACCTCGGTCATCAACATTGCCTCCCTGGTTTTGGGCTTTGTGTTTCTGAATCGGGGCTTCGGCATCCGTACCATCTTCTGTACACTGCTGTTCTCAGCCATGCTGGCCGGTCTGGAATGGCTGTATCCCATGACCCATCCCCTGACGGACCAGAAGATGCTGGAGCTGTTTTTCGCCGTCATTCTCCCCTCTCTGGGCGCGGCCATCCTGTTCAACCTGGACAGCTCCACCGGCGGCACGGACATTCTGGCCATGATCCTCAAGAAGTACACCAGCATGGACATCGGCAAGGCGTTGCTGTACGTGGACGTTCTGATTACCGCAGCAACCCTCATTGTCATCAACATTGAAACGGGCCTCTATTCCCTGCTGGGTCTGGTGCTCAAGTCGGTGATGGTGGATATGGTCATTGAGTCTTTCAACCGGCGCAAGAGCTTTATGCTGGTGACCTCCTGCCCCGACACAGTCTGTACCTATATCACCCACCAGCTGCACCGCTCAGCCACCTACTGGAAGGGCGAGGGCGCCTACAGCCATCAGGACAAATGGGTGGTTCTGACGGCTCTGAGCCGCGCCCAGGCCGTGGCCCTGCGGCGGTATCTCAAGGGCATTGACCCCCATGCCTTTATGCTGATCACCAATTCCAGCGAAATCTTCGGCAAGGGATTTCTCCGGGCGTAATCTTCATACATACGCAAAAGCCCACCGGCGCGGATGCCGGTGGGTGTTTGCTGTATGGATTGGAAAAGCAGGATATTGGAACGCGGCGATCAATACGCCGGTTTGCGCAGTTACAGAGCGCCGTGGACCACGGTGCCCCGCAGAATCACGGCCCGAATGTTCAGGTCCTGATCCAGAACCACGGCATTGGCCGCCTTGCCTGCCTCCAGGCTGCCGTACTGATCGTACAGGCCCAGGGCCTTGGCGGGATTGACAGCGGCAGCCGTCACGGCATCCGCCAGGGAAATGCCGAAGGAGACAGCGGTCTTCATGCAGGCCATCAAATCGGTGGCGCTGCCGGCAATGGTGCCGTCGGCCAGGGTGGCCTTGTTGCCTACCACCGTCACATCCTGGCCGCCCAGGGTGTACGCGCCGTCGGACATACCGGCGGCCCGCATGGTGTCGCTAACCAGAATCATCCGGTCCTTGCCCATCATGCGGAAGGTGGCTCGAATGACGGCCGGGTGGATATGGACGCCGTCGCTGATAATCTCGCAGTAGACATGATCGCAGTCGGCGGCAGCGCCGATGACGCCGGGCTCCCGGTGATTGAAGGGAGGCATGGCGTTGTAGGTGTGGGTCAGATGGCGTGCGCCGTTGTCGAAGGCCTCCTTGGCAATATCATAGCTGGCCGTGGTATGGGCCAAACTGACCGCCACACGGTCGCTGACGGCCTTGATAAAGTCCATGGCGCCGTCCAGCTCAGGGGCGATGGATACCAGCTTCACCAGACCCTCGGCACAGTCCATCAGGTGCTCCAGCAGCTCCACATTGGGATTCTGGAGCCATGCGCCGTTCTGGGCGCCCTTTTTGGCCATGGAGAGGAAGGGGCCTTCCAGATGAATGCCCACCAGCTCCGCGCCGCTCTTGCTGTGCTTGCGGTGCTCGGCACCCATGCGGCAGATTTTCTCCAGCTGCTCCGTCTCCAGGGTCATACCGGCGGGGCAAATCTGGGTCACACCGCGAGACAGCTCATAGTCCGCCATGGTCTGGAGCCCTTCGGGGTCGCCATCCGAAAAATCCGCGCCGCGGCAGCCATGGAAATGCAGATCCGTCAGGCCGGGAATCACATAGCAGCCGGACACGTCCACCGCACCGTCGGCCGCTTCGACGACTTTGCCGCCGTCGAAGCAGACGTCCCGCTCCACAAAGCCATGGATGGGATCAAAGACTTGTGCGCCGGTCAGTCTCATACGAGACCCTCCTCCTTCAGGCCGGCCAGAGCGGCCTCGTCACCGACCAGAGTGACATTGGGATGGAGCTGCAGGATGGAAGCGGGGACCTCGGGAGTGATGGGGCCGCAGAAGGACTTGCGGATGATCTCAGCCTTATCGGCGCCGCTGACCACCATCAGCACGGCCTTGGCCTGCATGATGGCCTGCATGCCCATGGTCAAAGCCTGACGGGGCACATCGTCACGGTTGGCAAAGAAGCGGGCGTTGGCGTCAATGGTCATGTCGGTCAGCTCTACGCAGTTGGTGCCGCAGGAGAAGTGGTCGGCGGGCTCATTGAAGCCGATGTGGCCGTCATGGCCGATGCCCAGCAATTGCAGGTCGATGCCGCCGAACTCCTGGATACGCTCGTCATAGGCGGCGCACTCGGCGTCCACATCCTCGGCCATGCCGTTGGGAACGTAGGTGTTGGCCTTGTCGATGTCGATGTGGTCGAACAGGTTGGTGTTCATGAAGTAGCGGTAGCTCTGGTCATGGGTGCCGGGCAGACCGCGGTACTCGTCCAGGTTGACGGTACGGACATCCTTAAAGGTCACGTCGCCCTGCTGCTGCCACTTGGCAAGCTGCTGGTAAGCGCCCACGGGGGTGGAGCCGGTGGCCAGACCCAGAACGCAGTCGGGCTTCATGATGACCTGAGCGGCAATGACGTTGGCAGCCTGACGGCTCATGGCGTTGTAATCGGGGCAGACAATGATTCTCATGATTGATTTCCTCCTTGGTACCTTCAAAAACAGTTAGCAATATTTGGCCACGGCAGCAGTAATGGCGGCCACGGTCTCATCAACAATGGGAGCGTCGCTCTCGGCCAGGGGGGCCAGAGGCAGACGGACGGAGCCGCAGTCGGGACCGCCCATCTTGACAATGGCGGCCTTCATAACGGCATACAGATTACCCTTGGCGGAGCACATCTTGTAGATGATGCGGCAGCACTCATTCTGGATTTCCCGTGCCTGCTCCATCTTGCCCTCCAGGAACAGCTCCCGGATGCGGATGTACAGCTTGGGCATGACGCCATAGGTGCCGCCGATGCCGCCGATGGCGCCGGTAGCCAGACCGGCCAGCAATTGCTCGTCGGGACCGTTGAAAACGATGGCGCCGGTATCGCGGAACATCTGAATGTCCTGCACCGGCATGGAGGAGTTCTTCACACCGATGACGCGGGGGTTCTTCTGCATTTCGGCCAGCAGGGAGCCGGTCAGGGCCACACCGGCCAGCTGGGGAATATTGTAGATGATGAAATCCGTATTGGGAGCGGCGTCGGAGATGTCGTTCCAGTACTTGGCAATGGCATGCTCGGGCAGATGGAAGTAGATGGGGGGAATGGCGGCAATGGCATCGACGCCCAGGGATTCGGCATGGGCTGCCAGTTCCCGGCTGTCGGCGGTGTTGTTGCAGGCCACATGGGCAATGACGGTGAGCTTGCCCTTGGCCTCGGCCATCACCTGCTCCAGAACCAGCTTCCGCTCGGCAACGCTCTGGTAGATGCACTCGCCGGAGGAGCCGCCCACATAGACGCCCTTGACGCCCTGCTCGATGTGGTAACGGGTCAGGGCCCGGACGCCCTCGGGGCTGATGTTGCCTTCCGCGTCATAGCAGGCGTAGAACGCGGGGATGATGCCTTGATACTTGGTAAAGTCTTTCATGGTTATACAACGCTCCAAAGTATAATATTACGGGTTCTGCAGGAGAACCTTAAAGACAGTTTTGGGAACCGTGTTTACAAACCGTACCGGCGCCATGGAATGCGCCGGTACGGTTTTAGATTGTGTATCCGCAGCAGTTGGCTGTTTGGAACAGTCCATCAGCCCTTGACAGCACCCATGGAGATGCCCTGGGTGAAGTACCGCTGGAAGGCGATGAAGATGGCCACGATGGGCACGGCAGCCAGAGTGGCGCCGGCCATAATCAGGCCGAAGTCGTTGGACATTTCGCCCTGCATACGGGCAATGCCCAGGGGCAGGGTCCATTTAGCCTCGCTGTTGAGCATGATCAACTGCATAAAGTAGTCGTTCCAGGTATTGACAAAGGTGAAGATGGCCAGAGCGCCAATACCGGGCTTGATCATGGGGAACACCACAGAGCAGAAGGTGCGCACTTCACTGGCGCCGTCCACACGGGCCGCTTCCAGAATTTCTCCCGGAATGGTCTCAGAGAACTGCTTCATCAGGAACACACCGAAGGGCCAGCCCACGGTGGGCAGAATCACGGCCCACAGGGTGTCATGGAGACCGATGGCGCTCATCTCCTGCAGCAGAGGGATGACAATAACCTGCTTGGGCAGCGCCATGGCGCAGGTAATCATACCAAAGAGGAACGCCCGGCCGTAAAAGCGCTTCTTGGCCAGGGCATAACCGGCCAGGGAGGCGGTAAGACAAGTCAGGACCATAGCGCCTACGCAGATGACGACAATGTTCAGCAACCACTGGAGGGCGGGACGGTCAAAGAGCTTGACGTAGTTGGCAAGGGTGGGATTCAGAGGAAACCACTGGGGGTCCGCGGCAATGATGGTCTTATTGTCCTTAAAGGAGCCCGTGATAATCCAGTACAGGGGGAAGATGAAGAAGATGGCCAGAAGAATCAGTACGACAATGGTAAAAATCCGGTAGCTCAAAGGGGTATCGGACAGACGGTTTTTTGTTTTCATCTTCTCACCTCCTCAGGTTTCAGACTTGGCGAGCTTAAACTGCACAGCAGAGAAGATCGCAATGATAATGGCAAGGATAACGCCCATGGCGTTGGCATAGCCGAAGCGGTGATACTTGTAGGCCATGTCGAAGATGTAGTACATAATGGTGTCGGTGGCGTGGTTGGGACCGCCGCTGGTCAACAGCTGAATCAGCGCGAAGCACTGGAAGGAGTTGATGGTGGTGATGACCAGGATGTACAGGGTGGTGGGCATAATCTGGGGCCACTTGACCTTCCAGAAGACCTGGAACTTGGTGGCGCCGTCCACCTGGGCCGCCTCCACCAGGGAGTGGTCCACATTGCCCAGGGCCGCCACGTACAGGACGATGGGCTGGCCGATGGAGGTAGTGAACAGGATCATAATGATACAGGCCAGGGCCGTGGAGGGATTACCCAGCCAGTTGAAGCCCACAGAATCGAAAATCTGATTGATCAGACCGTTGTAGGGGTTGAACATCCACTTCCACACCACGGTGACGGCCACGGTGCCGGTGACCACCGGCAGATAGAACACACAGCGGTAGAAGGAACGGGTAAAGGCCTTCATCTGGTAGATAGCAGAGCTGACCCACAGGGAAAAGGCCGTAACGGTGGGCACAGCCACCACCACGATGATGACGGTGTTGAGGAAGCCTTTCCGGAAAATGGCGTCCTGGAACATTTCCAGGTAGTTTCCGATACCCACAAAGGTGGCTTCGTCCATGTTCAGGCCCATGTCGAAGAAGCTGTATACCAGACACATGACCATGGGCGCGACCACAAAGCCCAGGAAAAAGATGAGACTGGGTAACAGGAACAGATAGGCCGACAGAGTCTCTTTCCGTGCCAGAACTCTGCTTCTCTGATGCATGCTGAGTTTCGGCGGTTGTTTGGAGGCGGCCGCGTTGGATCGTTGCGTCATGGATCTCTCCCTCTCTAGTAAAATAAATGGCGGGCAAAACCCGTGCCCACCCCCTCGCAAGGGAGCGGGCACGGTGCGAAGTCAGGTTCGGATACCAGCGCGCTTACTTGATGTTGGCGTTTGCGCTTTCCACGAAGGTATCGGCAGCGGTCTGGGCGTCGGTGCCGGAGAAGACCTGCTGCAGCATGTTGAACCACAGGGTACGCTGCTCGGTCCAACCGCCGGTCACGTTGTAGTAGTCACCCAGATAGGGCATCAGGGTCAGGAACTCGTCAGCGTCGGCCTCGGTCTCGGTGCCGGCATAGACGTTGCCCAGGGAAGCACGGACGGGGAAGAAGCCGGTCATCTGGACGCTGGCAGCAGCTTGGGTCTCGTCGTCGCAGACAAACTGGATGAAGGTCTTGGCAGCGTCGATGCGGGCCTGGTCGCCGTTGTCGAAGATACCGAAGCCCCAGATGCCGCCGCACAGCTCAGGCTGGCCGTCATCGGAGGGGAAGGCCATGGCAAAGGGAGTGAAGGAAACATCCGCAGCGTACTGAGCCTTGTTGGAAGCGTTCCAGCAGAAGGTCATGGCAGCGGTGCCGTTGGCGAACTGCTGCAGCTCATCGGCAGCCTGGGCGGCGGGGTCAGCCACCAGCAGACCGTCGTTGACCAAGGTCTGGAGCAGGGTCAGAGCTTCCACGTTCTCGGGGGAGTTGGCGGTGTACTCGGTGTGCTCCGCATTGGTGTAGGTGCCGGAGTACAGGTTGTTGACGAGAGCACGGGTGCCCTGGTCGCCGCCCTGGCCGCCGCAGTAGACAATGCCGTTAACGGGGGTAGCACCGGCATCCTTCAGGGCCTTCAGAGCGTTCTGGAAGTCCTCGGTGGTCCAGGTGCGGGTCTCCTCGTCGATGTACTGCAGAGCACCGGCAGCCTCAAAGGCCTCGTAGTTGATGGCCATGGTGTGGGTGGTCATGCACAGGGGGTACTCATAGTACTTGCCGTCCAGCTGGCAGGCGGAGACAACAGAGGGGCTGGTAGCCTCAATGTCAGCCTTGACCTCGTCGGTCCACAGGTCGGACAGGTCCACCATCTTACCGGCGGCGCCCCAGTTGGTCACGAGACGCTCGGGGCCTTCCATAATGATGTCGGGGGTGGTGCCGGCGGTGATGGCGCCGGTGACCTGGGTATCACCGTTGGTGTAGTCCAGCAGCTCCAGGGTGACGGAAATCTCAGGATGTACTTCGTTGAACTTGGCGATCAGCTCGTTGACAGCGTCTCTGTCACCGAACTTGCCGATGGGGTAGGTCCAGATGGTGATGGCGGTGGTGTCGCCGGTGGTCTCGCCGCCCTCGGCAGTGTCGCCGGTGTTGCCGGTCTCCGTGGTGCCGGGCTCAGTGGTCTTGTCGGCATCCGTGGTTTCCTTGCTGCCGCAGGCAACCATACCAAAGGTCATGGTCAGAGCAAGGAGCAGGGCAAGAAGCTTTTTCATGGAATTTGCCTCCTCAAAAAATTTACCAGGTGTTAACACAGTTTGTAACGTTTCACCTAGATGGATTATCTGTATGATAGCTTTGATTAGTGACAATGTCAATACATTTTTGAAAATTATTTTCAGCTGTTTTGGAAATTAGATATTTTTTTCCGTTGCTGTATGAAAGTAATTTTCATCAAAAAGCAACGTTTTCCCACGGAATCCCACAGAATCCGTCGGATACTGGCTGCGGAAATCGGTTTCCCCGTTTTCTTTCCTCCGTCGCTCAGATGTGGCGTTCTGCCAGGGCCGACGCCACCCGCTCCCGATTGGTCCGGGCTTTTGGGCCGCTGATGCGGCACACCTCGGCAAACAGCACATCAATGAGAAACAGCTGTGCCATCCGGGCCGGGACAGAGCCCAGCTGCAAGGGCGCCTCATTGGCGCCGCATTGTAGAATCACATCGGCGCAGGCCGCCGCCGGGGATTTGGGGAAGCGGGTTACCAGAATGATCTTGGCCCCCTGCTCTCTTGCCACCTTCAGCAGCTCCAGAATCTCCTGGGTGGAGCCGGAATAGGAGAAGAACAACACCGCGTCGGCGGCGGTCAGAGTAGCGGCGGAAATAATTTGCAAATGGGAGTCATAGACCGGTACATAGCCGGGAAAGGCCGTGGAAAACAGATGGGCCGCCTCCATAGCCATAATCATGGAGCCCCCCTGCCCCATGCACAGCACGCGGGTGGCTTCGGACAGGATTTTCCCGGCCATGGCCATGGACTCCGGCCGCACCAGCGCCATGGTCTGGGCCAGGGCATCGGCGTCGGCCGCATAGAGCTTGCGGCAGACCTCCGGAATGGTATCCAGGTCCTCAGACTGCCCCACCACCACAGGATGGCCGACGTGACGGGCCGTGGAGTTGGCGACAGCCAGTTTGAACGCATTATAGCCCTTATATTGCAGGCGGCGGCAGAAGCGGGACACCGTGGCTTCGGCCACACCGCAGGCTTCGGCCAGATCGGAGATCGACATAAACTGGGTATCCCGCTGATGGGCAATGACGTAGTCGGCCACCTTCCGCTCGGCCGTGGTCAGTTGGTAATATTCACTGCTGATCTTGTCAAATACGTTTCCAGTATCCGGCATCGTCTCTCCCCTTTCGTTTTTTCAAAATAGTATGGATGGATTGGGCGGCCCCGATTCGGGCCGCCCGCAGCCGGTCTTATGCCCGGTCCAAAATCTGGCCGATCATGGTGTCCACCATCATCAGCATTCTGGGCAGATGGAACGGACCTTTAAACGTGGAGCCCTTGGCGGCAGGCATGGTGGGCTTGCCGTCGCGGCGCAGATAACCGTACCACTCACCGAATTCGTCGTCGGCAAAGTACGTCTTGCAGTAGTCCAGGGTCTTGTTGAACCACTCCAGATACTCCTCACAGCCGGTGTCGCGGTAGAGCATCATGGAGGCAATCAAAATCTCATTATGAGGCCACCACAGCTTCATGTCATGCTCATAGGACTCAGGCGGATTGCCCAGGCAGTCGATAAAGTACAGCAGTCCGCCGTACTCCTTATCCCAACCGGCGTTGATGGCCAGGTCAAAAATCTTCCGGGCCGTGTTGAACTGCTCCTGGTTGCCGGTGCGGTTGGCGTCCTCCATAAGGAACCAGGCGCACTCGATATCGTGGCCGGGGTTGACCACACGGCCCTCGGTGACCTCGCCGCGGAATTCGCCATTGGGACCCACGTTCTCCAGGGTGCAGCCCAGTTCCGGCTTGAAGTGATACTGGAAGATCTCCTCCACGCACTTGGCAGCTCTTTCATTATAAAGGGCCTCCTGCTCCGGGTCCACACGGCGCAGGACGGAGGTGATGTTCAGATAGATCATGGGGTTGGCCAGACCGCGGCCGCTGCGGGTCTCGGGAATGGTCTTGGGACCCAGGCCCGTGGGGTCCTGGATAAGGCCCTGGTTCAGCTTCCAGATCAGATCATATGCCGCTTTTGCCCGCTCCAGACAGATCTTGTCGCCGGTAACGCCGTAATACTCCGCGTTGGCAATGGCGTAAAAGCCCTCGGAGAAGCAGTACCGGCGCTGACGCAGGGGCTTGCCGTCGCCGGTGACGGTGAAATACATGCGGTTACCGGCGGCACGGTTGATGCAGAACTTCTCCAGGAAGTCCAGGCAGCTCTTACTGGCGGCCAGCCATTCCTCCTTAACGCCGTAGGTGGCGCAGAGGGCAGCAAAGGTCCAGGCGCAGCGGCCCTGCATCCACACGCTCTTGTCGGTGGAATAGATCTTGCCCTCCCGGTCCAGACAGGTATAGACGCCGCCATTGACGGGGTCCATGCCGTGCTTGAGCCAGAAATTCACGCTCTTGTCCAGCTGTTCCCGGACCCATACGCGATGTTCCGTCAACAATTCCTTGGTATTCATGGGTATGTAACTCCTTTTCACTCCAAAAAACTCCAGGCGGCCCCCATGGCCGTCGTATTGGTGCATTCATTTTACCACTGTCGAAAGATTTTTTCAACAAATATTATTTTATGAAAATTATATTCTGTTTTGTAGTGACAAATTGGAAAGAACATGGTATACTACCGTAGAAACCAAGGGCTTTTTGTCCCCCGCACATACATTCTGCTGCTTTATTCCGGCAGAATTGGCGGGTTTTCCGACAGCCTAGGGCTTTTTCCATGATATGGAGGTTTTACACTATGAATTGCTATGGTATTGAAGTCGCTCCGCGCCACATTCCGGCACTGGACCCCAACTATGCGCCCCTGGGGCTGTTCAACCGGGCCTTTCTGAAAACGGCCCGCAAGCCCCTGGGCCTGGCGGTGGAGCGTTCCAACGGTCAGGTGGCCGTCTGTGAGACGTTCATCCACGGTACGCCCGACATGGCCGAGGCCGACCGTTACTATGTGGACCGTCTGGTGAAGACACTGCTTTGGATGAAGGGCGGCTTCCGGGTGTACGTCCGCGGCGACGAGACCGTTTATGAGACGCTGAAAGCAGCCTATACCGCTGAGGGTTCCCGCGCCTTTGACGCCGACTTTATGGCCCGTGTCTATGAGCGTACCTTTGAAGTCGTTTCCTGTGAGACGCTGCCGGAGGAGAAGAACAATCCCCAGGCCATTGGCCGCCATCTGAACGGCTGCCGCATCGGCTTCGACGCCGGCGGCTCCGACCGCAAGGTGTCCGCCGTTATCGACGGCGAGAGCGTCTACTCTGAGGAAGTGGTCTGGTTCCCCAAGACCACCGCGGACCCCGACTACCATTACCAGGGCATTGTGGACGCCATGAAGTCCGCCGCCGCCCACATGCCCCGCGTGGACGCCATCGGCGTTTCCTCCGCCGGTGTGTACATTGACAACCGCACCATGGTGGCTTCCCTGTTCCTGAAAGTGCCCCAGGACCTGTTCGACGCCAAGGTGAAGGATATCTACCTGCGGGCCGCCAAGGAGTTCGGCGACGTGCCCATCGCCGTGGCCAACGACGGCGACGTAACGGCCCTGGCCGGCGCCATGAGCCTGGAGGATAACAATGTGCTGGGCATCGCCATGGGTACCAGCGAAGCCGTTGGTTATGTAGACAGTCACGGCAACATCACCGGCTGGCTCAACGAACTGGCCTTCGTGCCTGTGGACGCCAACCCCGCCGCCATGGAGGATGAATGGTCTGGCGACATCGGCTGCGGCGTCAAGTACTTCTCCCAGGACGGCATTATCAAGCTGGCCCCCGCTGCCGGTATTGAGCTGGACGAGAGCCTGTCCCCTGCTGAAAAGCTGAAAGTGGTCCAGGGTCTTATGGAGGAGGGCGACAAGCGCGCCGCCGCCGTCTATGAGTCCATCGGCGTGTATCTGGCCCATGCCCTTTCCTATTATTATGAATTGTACGGCTACAAGTACGTCCTGCTGCTGGGCCGCGTCATGTCCGGCAAGGGCGGCGATTTGCTGCTGTCCACCTGCAAGGACGTTCTGGCCGACGAGTATCCCGAAGTCAACGAGGCCGTGCGCCTGACGCTGCCCGACGAGAAGTTCCGCCGGGTGGGCCAGTCCGCCGCCGCCGCTTCCCTGCCGGAGCTGTAAGCCATGGCCTCCCTTTTTGATCCGGAGCGGCCCCTCTGGCGGGGGCTGGGAACGCTGGCCGATGTGCTGGTCCTCAGCGCCATGTGGTTCACCGCTTCCCTGCCCTTGTTTACCCTGGGCGCATCCACCACGGCCCTCTATGACGCCGTCTCCCACTGTCTGCGGGGCGGCGACTCGGGTCCATGGCGGCGATTTCTCCGGACCTTCCGGCGGGAGCTGCTTCCCTCCAGTCTTTTGACGGTGGTCTTCGGTTTCCTGCTGGTTCTGCTGTATCGGGGCCTTGCCCTCCTGTGGCGGGGGCAGGTGGCCGGAATATCCGGCGCCCCGGTGATGCTGGCCGTCTACGCCGTGGCCCTGATTATCCCCACGGGGATGTTCCTGTGGATGTGGCCCCTGCTGTCCCGGTTCACCTTTACGCCTTTGGCGCTGGTGAAGACAGCCCTCCAGTTCACCTTTGCCCATCTGGTGGGCACGGTGATTCTGGTGGTTGTAACCCTTTTTTCCGTGCTGGTGACGGCATGGCTCCTCTTTCCCATGCTGTTTCTTCCCTGTCTGACGGCCTTGGTGTGGACCGTGCCCGTGGAACGGGCCTTTCTCCGCCATCTGCCAGCAGAGGACCAGGACAATCACGAAAGCAATTGAGACAAAACCCGTGTGCGCCCCTGTGGGCTCACACGGGTTTTTGCATAGATGGCAGCCCCTTCGCAAAAGAAACCGCCGCCGGAGATTCCGGCGGCGGCTCGTTGTACCAAATAAAATTACTTGGCAAAGACCTTCTTCAGGTTGCAGAAACGGGGCAGACCGTCCTCCTTGACCATGGGGGTCTCACCCTGGATCAGAGGCAGGCAGTAGTTGATGAAGTCCTCGGTGACATAGTTGCCCTCGGCGTTGATCCACTCCTTGGGGAACTTCTTCTCAAAGTTGGCCACCTTGTCCAGATCGAACAGCTTGGTCTTGCAGGTGTAGCCGTTGGTACGGTCACACTCGAAGCCCACCATCTTGCCGGTCTCACCAGCCACAGCGGCCTCAACAGCGGTCTTGCCAGAGTTGAAGGACTCCTGGATGTCGTTGCCGGAAGCGCAGTGGGCGGCGCAGCGCTGCAGCAGGCTCAGCTCGATACCGCGGACCTTGGCGCCGGTCTTCTCCTTGATGACGTTGGCCAGCAGAGCAGCCAGACCGCCCAGCTGGGCATGGCCGAAGCCATCGGTGCCGGAGGTCTTGGCCTCGGCAACAAAGGTGCCGTCGGCGTAGTGGACGCCCTCGGAGACAGCCACAATGCAGTTCTTGTTCTTCTCATAGCGGGCGGAGACGTCGGCCACGAACTTGTCCATGTCGAAGTCCACCTCGGGCAGGTAGATGAAGTCGGGGCCGTCGCCCTTGATGCCGGCCAGAGCAGCAGCGGCAGTTAGCCAGCCGGCGTGACGGCCCATGCACTCGATAATGGTGACCATGCCGGTGTCATAGACGTGGGCATCGCGGCTGACCTCCATGAAGGAAGTGGCGATATACTTGGCGGCGGAGGAGAAGCCGGGGCAGTGGTCGGTGCCGAACAGGTCGTTGTCGATGGTCTTGGGCACACCCATCACGCGGCACTCATAGCCAACCTTGGCCATGTAGCGGGAAACCTTCTCACAGGTATCCATGGAGTCGTTGCCGCCGTTGTAGAAGAAGTAACGGATGTTGTACTTCTTGAAGATCTCCAGGATGCGCTTGTAATCGGTCTCATCCTCATCGGGATCAGCGATTTTGTAGCGGCAGGAGCCCAGGGCGGAAGAGGGGGTGTACAGCAGGCGCTCCAGCTCCGCCGGGTCCTCCTGGTCCATGATCATCAGCTCGTCGTTGAGCACGCCCTTGATGCCGTGGTGGGCGCCGTAGACGGTGGTGATGTTCTCATTCTCCAGAGCGGTCTTGATGACGCCGTATGCACTGGCGTTGATGACCGAGGAGGGGCCGCCGGACTGGCCGATGACGCATGCGCCCTTGAGTACAGTAGACATAATAATGTTACCTCCTAAACTCTTTCACAGTTGGCTGTGAAAATTACACAAATCTTGACAGATATACTATAGCACATCGTCTGAGAATTGTAAATTCATCTATTGCACTTTTCCTCGGATTTTGGTAAAATAAACGAAGATTATTAGTAAGGAGTGTTACCAATGCCTCTTGTTACAACCACCGAGATGTTTAAGAAGGCTTACGAGGGCGGCTACGCCATCGGCGCTTTCAACGTCAATAACATGGAGATCGTCCAGGGCATCACCGAGGCCTGCCGCGAGGAGAAGTCTCCCGTCATCCTGCAGGTTTCCAAGGGCGCCCGCGCCTACGCCAACCACACCTATCTGGTGAAGCTGGTGGAGGCCGCTGTTGCCGAGTGCCCCGAGATTCCCATCGCTCTGCACCTGGACCACGGCCCCGACTTCGAGACCTGCAAGAGCTGCATCGACGGCGGCTTCACCTCCGTCATGATCGACGCTTCCTCCATGTCCTTCGAGGACAACATCGCCGTCACCAAGAAGGTCGTTGAGTACGCTCACGATCACGGCGTTGTGGTCGAGGCCGAGCTGGGCACCCTGGCCGGCATCGAGGACGATGTGAAGGTTGAGGCCCATGCCGCTTCCTACACCCGTCCCGAGGAAGTCGAGGAGTTCGTTGCCAAGACCGGCTGTGACTCCCTGGCCATCGCCATCGGCACCAGCCACGGCGCTTACAAGTTCACCGCCGCTCAGTGCACCCGCAATGAGCAGGGCATCCTGGTTCCCCCTCCCCTGCGTTTCGACGTGCTGGAGGAAGTTTCCAAGCGTCTGCCCGGCTTCCCCATCGTGCTGCACGGTTCCTCTTCCGTTCCCCAGAACTATGTGAAGATGATCAACGAGAACGGCGGCAAGATGCCCGATGCCGTGGGTATCCCCGAGGAGGAGCTGCGTCACGCTGCTCAGCTGTCCGTCTGCAAGATCAACATTGACTCCGATCTGCGTCTGGCCATGACCGGCACCATCCGTGCCTTCTTCAACGAGCATCCCGACAAGTTCGATCCCCGCGAGTACCTGAAGCCCGCCCGCGCCAACATCAAGGATCTGGTTCGCCACAAGCTGGTGAACGTCCTGGGCTGCGCCGGCAAGGCCTAATTACCCTTTGCATCAAACGGGAGTGCCGCAGCTGCGGTACTCCCGTTTCGTGCGTATTGGGGACATTGCTTTCGTATCCAAAGCCATCCACAACGCCGAACGCCCCGGATTCCGCAGAATCCGGGGCGTTTTTTTCTTTGGTTATCAATCGAGGACCGGGATAGCCGACAGAATCGAAAATCCCTTTTCCCGCAGTTCATCCAGCTTGGCCTTGGACACAGGGCCCGTCACATAGGCGCCGTTCTGACCGGGCACGGCTTCCACCGGACCCAGGGCAGCCGCCACAGCGCCCGCCGCCGCTTCGGTGCGGACCAGCCACCGCAGCTCCAAGGATTCAAAGGGTACGACTTCTTCGCCGCTGCCCGCTTCCCAATCGATGGCGCGGCGCTTCTCCCGGTGGAGAATGCAGTCCACCACGTCACCCACCACGGCGCTGGCCGTGGGCAGCTTGCCCGCACCGCGGCCATAGAACATAGTCTCGCCCACAGCGTTGCCGCGAATCATAATGGCATTGAACACGCCCTCCACACTGGCCAAGGGCTTGTCGTTGGGAATCAGGTGGGGAGAAACATACAGGGCAATTTTCCCCTCTTCAGTCAGGAAGGTACGGCCGAACAGCTTGATCTGCATGCCCAGGGCGTCGGCACAGGCCACATCCTGAGGGCGGATGCCGTTGATACCGCAGGTGTAGACCTGCTCCGGATACACATGGATGCCGTAGGCCAGGGCCGCCAAAATGCAGATCTTCCGGCAGGCGTCCTTACCCTCCACGTCATCGGTGGGGTCGGCTTCGGCGTAGCCCTTCTCCTGGGCCCACTTGAGGATATCGTCAAACTGCTCACCGTCGCGGATCATCTTGGTGAGGATATAGTTGGTGGTGCCGTTGAGGATACCGCAGATTTCCTCGATGCGGTTGCCCGCCAGGCAGAAGGCCAGGGGCCGCAGGACGGGAATGCCGCCGCCAACACTGGCTTCAAACAGGAAGTTGCGGCCATGCTCCTTAGCCAGAGCCAGTAGCTCCAGGCCATGGGCGGCCACCAGGGCCTTGTTGGAGGTGACCACATCCTTACCGGCCAGCAGGGCCCGGCGGGTAAAATCCAGGGCCACGCCGCAGCCGCCGATGCACTCCACCACCACCTGAATATCCGGGTCCTGTTCGATGATGGAAAAGTCATGGATTACCAGATGACCATAGGGGCTGTTGGGAAAATCCCGGGTATCGAGAATATATTTCACCGTCACCGGCTCCAGAGTCCGGCGGCGGATGGAATCCTGGTTGGTGTGTACGACCTCCGCCACGCCGGAACCGACGGTGCCGAAGCCCATAATTGCAATGTTCGCCATTGGAAGTTCCTTCTTTCTCTGAAATCCGTTATTGCTCAAAGGAGAGTTTACGCCGTTCGTTGGCGGCGGTGTAGATTGCCAGCATATCGTCCTGGTTCAGGACCATAAAGGTGCCGATGGTCCGGGTGCCGCTGTAGCTGCACTGGTAAGCCAGCTCCGCCAGCGTCTCCCCGTCCAGGGTACGGCCCACCAGTTCTTCCAGACAGGTGGGCATGCCCAATGCCTGGAAATAGCTCTCCGTGGCGGCGATACCGCCCAGCGCCAGCTCCATGTCCCCCATGGCCTCGCCGTCCAGGTGCCAGACATTGCGGGCGTACCGGGCAAAACGGCTCACATTGGCATCACCCTTGCAGGTGTACCGGGCCCAGGAGCCCCAAATGGCCGCCAGGGTTGCACCGTGGGCCTTGTCAAACATGCCGCCCAGGGCGTGGCCCAGCTGATGGGGGGCGAAATCCTTACGGCCGCCCAAACCCGTCAGGCCGTTGTGGGACAGGCTGCCCGCCCACAGGATTTCACTCATGGCCTGCTGGTTCTCCGGATCGCTGAGGACCTTGAGACCGTTGTCAATGACCACCCGCAGCAGCGCCTCGGCCAATTCGTCGGTCAGTTGGTTGTCCATGTCCGGGTTGAAATACCGGTCCAGGGTGTGCATCATAATATCTGTCACGCCGCAGCCCAGCTGGAACGCGGGCAGAGTGGCGGGCAGCTTGGGGTCCAGAATGGCGAATACCGGGCGGTTCAGCTGGGTGTTAAGACCCCGCTTCATGCCGCTGTCACCATCGGTGAGCACCGCCGAGTCGCTGGTCTCGCTGCCAGCGGCGGGGATGGTCAGCACCGCGCCCACGGCCATGGACTTCTTTAAATTGGCCGGCTGCAGCCAGATGTCATTCCAAACATCCAGGTCGGGATTGGCTGCACCATGGGCCACAGCCTTGGCCGTGTCGATGACGCTGCCGCCGCCCACGGCCAAAATAAAGTCGGTCTGCATGGTCAGGGCCTTTTGTACACCCTCTCTTACCAGGGCCACTCTGGGGTTGGGCTGGACACCGCCCAAAGTTTCCACCGTCAGGCCGTCGTCCCGCAGTCCTTCACAGACCCGGTCCAGCAGACCGGAGCGGACGGCGCTGCCGCCGCCGTAAATCACCAGAACCCGGCTGCCGCCGTATTTTCTCACATACTGTGCTGCCTGCAAATGGGTGTCTGTGCCGAACACCACTTCGGTGGGCACTTGATACGTAAAGCTATGCAACGATATCGATCTCCTTTTATGGTTATCCCGCCACGATTTCGGCCTTGACCACGCCGTTCTCCGCGGAAATCTCCTTGAGGAGTTCTTCCACGGAGCACACCAAATCGGTGGTTTCGGCAGAGATGGTCACCATGGCCGCGCCGCTGGTGGGGATGGACTGATTGATGGTCAGAATGTTTGCGCCGCTGGCGGCGAAGATGGACAAAATGGCCGACAGCAGACCCGCTTTGTTGATGAGGACCAGCTGGAAGGTGATAATCCGGCCGGCCATCAGGTTTTGGAAAGGGGCGATGCTGTCGCGGTATTTATAAAAAGCGCTGCGGCTGATCTCCACCGCCCGGGCGGCCTCGTTGACCGTGGCGGCCTCACCGGTCTCCAGCATTCGTTTGGCCTCGGCCACCTTCAAAAAGACCTCCGGCAGGGCCTCCGCCTCCACGATATAGTATTTGGGAGCCATATTCACAGCGTTCACCTCGTATTGTCTTTGTAGGATGCGCACATGTGCGCGGGATATGGTAATGGTATCATGTTTTTTATTACTTTGCAAGGGGAAAGTATTATAATTTCTGAAATTTCTTTTGAATTTTCGGTTGACAACAGGAAAAACATTCGTTATAATACTTCGGTAACAACAAAGAAGGAGCGGAAGCACGCGCCTCACCTTCGGCGAACGAGCCAACAGGTCAACACAGCGTTTCACCATCTCGCAAGAGGTGGATTTGTTTGTGTGCGGGTGCTCCTGGAGCTCCC
>LBJMR02800__coassemble_185_pt1 | contig 109944 bp, 99 predicted proteins | sample LBJMR02800__metabat2_high_PE_031 | metagenome-assembled genome bin LBJMR02800 | reverse complement strand
AAAAAGCTGATTTTTGAAAATGAGGAAGGAAAAAGATTCATGCGTACGTCGTGGAAATTGACGGACATGCCTTGACAAAGGAAAAAATTTCGGATATAATAGTACAGCTTGTGAAACACAGGCATCCTTGCCGGCGCGGCGCGTCGGCCATTAGACCATAAGGAGGTGCAATAACATGGCAAAGATTACTGGCAAGTATGAGGTTCTCTATATCATCGACCCCGCTGTGGGCGAAGAGGGCATTCAGGCTCTTGTGGAAAAGTTCAAGGGCATTGTCGAGGACCATGGCACGCTGAGCAGCATCGACGAGTGGGGCAAGCGGAAGCTGGCCTACCCCATCAACGACCTGACCGAGGGTTACTACGTCCTGATGACCTGCGAGGCCAAGCCCGAGTTCCCCGCCGAGCTGGACCGCGTGTTCAAGATCACCGAAGGCATTATGCGTTCTCTGATCACCGCTCTGGAGGCCTAATCGGCTTCCATTAAGGAGGGCTTTCTATGCTGAATCATATCGTTCTCATGGGCCGTTTGACCCGTGACCCCGAATTGCGCCGTACCGGTTCCGGCGTGGCGGTGGCTTCGTTCTCGTTGGCGGTAGACCGCGATTTCGGCGGTCGTGACGGCGGCGAGAAGGAGACGGATTTCATCGACATTGTCGCCTGGAGAGGCACGGCGGAGTTTGTCTCCAAATACTTCTCCAAGGGCCGCATGGCGGTGGTGTCCGGACGGCTGCAAATCCGTAACTGGACCGACAAGGAGGGCGGCAAGCGCCGCAGCGCGGAAGTCGTTGCCGACAACGTCTATTTTGGCGACTCCAAGCGGGACAATGACAACGGATTTGCTCAGAGCTACGGCGGCGGGCAGAACTATGGCGGCAGCCAGACGTTTGCAGGCGGCCAGCAGGGCTACGGTGCGCCCCAGTACGGCGGCGCTCCCGGCTATGGCAACCAGCCCAATTACGGCGGCGGCTACGGTGATCCCGGCTTCGGCGGTCAGCAGTCCTTTGGCGGCGAACCCAACTATGGCGGTCAGCCCAATTACGGCGCTCCGGCTGCACAGCCGGCCCCGGCGGCGGCCCCCGGCGATTTCGCCATCATGGAGGACGATGACAGCGAACTGCCCTTCTGATTCCTTTTCTACAAGACTTTGAAGTAAGGAGGTTTCCTCATGGCTAACGATAGAATGCGTCCCCGTAAGCGCAGAAAGGTCTGCAGCTTCTGTGTGGACAAGGTCACGCAGATCGATTACAAGGATACGGCCAAGCTGCGCCGCTTCCTGTCCGAGCGCGGCAAGATTCTGCCCCGCCGTACCACCGGCACCTGCGCTGCTCACCAGCGTCAGCTGACCACTGCCATCAAGCGTGCACGGCACATCGCCCTGCTGCCCTACGTGGCTGAATAAGGTATCGAGGACGAACCGCGAAACGGTTCGTCCTTTTTTCTCCCCGACAGGCGGGGAAAATTTTTGTAAAACGACACAATTTCCGTTGATGATACCCGATAGCTGTGGTATACTGTAGGCGGAAAAATCCGTGTTTATCTATCACATCCAAAAGGAGATTTAAAATTATGAGACTGACCAATGTCAAAGACGTACAGAAGTTCACCCAGGTTGTTAACGAGTGCGAGCATGATGTGTACCTGAAGTCCCAGGAGGGCGACGTGTTCAACCTGAAGTCCTCCATGTCCCAGTATATCGCCATCGGCCGCCTGATCGAGGAGTCCGGCGATACCCTGGAGCTGTTTGCTGACAGCAAGGAAGACGAGGCCCGTCTGATCCGCTTCCTGTGCGAGCTGGACGAGAGCCAGAACGGCTAATTCTTTTGATAAAAAACCGTTGCAGAATGAACGTTCTGCAACGGTTTTTTGTGTTCTTTACCTTATCTTAGCCGGTTATTTCCCTGTCTGGTCTTTAGTATGCCAGCTGTTTCCACAAGCAGTAGACCACATCGGACCGGGGACAGCTGTTTTTGGCTCCGAAGTTCAGACCGTTGGTAAGACCGTGCTCTTTCGCCCAGGCAACAGCCGCCGCAGACCAGTTGTCACCGGTGGTTGTATCACCGGCGGCACGGCACAGCATAGCTAACATCTGGTCATAGGTCAGCGTGCCGTCTACACTGAATCGGTTATTGCCAACACCGCCGGTAATGCCCTGCTCTGTGGCCCACAGGACAGCATCATAATAGTAAGCGCCGGTATCTGTCACATCTGTAAAGGGAGAGGTCGCGGCGACAGGCTCCGGCGACCCGGCAGCGCGCCACAGAAACGTTACCGCCTGAGCGCGAGTGACGGTAGAACCAGGGGAAAACGTGGTGGCGGAGGTGCCGCCGGTGACGCCGGTCTCCTTGGCCCACACGACTGCATCGGCGTAGTAGTCATCTTCGTAAACATCACTGAATCCGGCAACAGTGACAGGAATAGAAACGGTAGTGCTGTTTGGCAAAGCCACATTCTCCATCATTTTGGTGGGAGTAGACACAAGCTGGTAATCCACCCATTCGTATGTGACAATGGTACCAAGCCAGTTATTACCTAACTGACCGTGCGAATTGTCTCCCCATGTCCACAGTGTGCCGTCTGCCTTGAGTGCAGCAGTGTGAAGACTGCCGCAACTGACCGCCACCACATTATCCAGCACCTTCACCGGAACATCAGAGTCAGTCTCATGGCCATAGCTTCCGATGCCCAACTGCGCCCACTCGTTGTTCCCCCACATCCACAGGGTGCCGTCCGTTTTCAAAATGGCGCCCCACGGCATGGAAGCGAACAAACTGATAGCAGCCACATTCTCCATCACCTTTACCGGTACAAGCGCCGGATCAAAGGCTCCATTACGCAGGCCATAGCCCCACATCCAAAGGGAACCGTCTGTCTTGATTGCACCACAAGCTTCATCGCCACAGACAACAGAACTCACATCGTCCATAATTTTCACCGGCACCTTAGAGCCCTCCTTGGACCCATTGCCTAAAAATACAGAGTTGAACTGGCCCCATGTCCACAGCGTTCCATCTGTCTTGATGGCAGCAACCATATCTCTACCGCAGCTAACAGCAACTACATTGTCCATCACTTTGATGGGAAGGTTCTGATAAGTAAATATGAGTTTACCGTTAGAATAGTAGTGGGCGTTTCCATCTCCACCATTGGCCAACTCGTGATGACTACTGAGTCCCCACATCCAAAGGGAGCCATCCGTTTTTATGGCAGCAGTAACATCCCTACCGCAGCTGACCGCCGCCACATCATCCATCACCTTGACCGGAACAGCAGAATCTGTGCGGGTGCCGTTGCCCAGTTGGCCGTAGTCATTGGCCCCCCACATCCAAAGAGAGCCGTCCTCCTTGATGGCGGCGGTGAAGAGGGCCCCCTGAGAGACAGAAACCACATCCTCCATCACCTTAACAGGAACGCCGGATCGGTTTTCGTCACCGGTGGTGCCGATACCCAGCTGCCCCGTCCGATTGAATCCCCACAACCACAGAGTGCCGTTTTGATCGATGGCGGCAGTGTTGCCGTTATGTGCGCTGACAGTGGTGTACACTCCCGCTTTGCTTGCATCAAAAGCATAGGCAGGTGAAGCTATAACCAAACACATTGTCAGCGCCAGTACAAAAGATAATAGTTTTTTCATTGTGTCCCCTCCTAATTAAAATATAGCTTGCAGCGAAATTGTGTTGCTGTACGACAATTTTAGCACAAAAATTTCACAAGTACAAGAATATTTTGTGAGGCAATACCTAACATACTTTTAATGGACATTCTATTACTATCTTGTTAGGTGATAGCTCACATGAAAAGACAAGTACAACCGCTCGTTTTTGATGGCAACATCTATAATACGATTCGCCGTAATATCAAACGATATCGGCAGGAAAAAGGGCTGACTGCGGCAGAATTGGCGGAAATGATAGGCCGTTCCCACGATTTTATGAGACAAATCGAAAGTGAAAAAGTGGGATACAATTTCTCACTGGACACGTTTTATCGTATTTCCGTAGCATTAGACGTCAGCATGGACGAACTGGCAGAGCAAACAAAGAAAAGCGAAAAATAACCGGCTGACAAATTTGTCAGCCGGTTTTGTTGTAATTCAGTCCACCTTGGGCAGCTGGGCCAGGCTGGCGGCCAGCTCCTCGTCGGTGGGGATGCGGTCGGTCATTTCGCCGTCATTGAACCGCTGATAGGCCACCATATCAAAGTAGCCGGTACCGGTGAGACCGAAGACAATGGTCTTTTCCTCGCCGGTTTCACGGCACTTGATGGCCTCGTCCATGGCAACGCGGATGGCATGGCTGGATTCGGGAGCGGGCAGAATGCCTTCCACCTTGGCGAAATAGGTGGCGGCTTCAAAGACCTTGGTCTGTTCCACGGAGACGGCCTCCAGATAGCCGTCGTGGTACAGCTGGCTCACGGTGGAGCTCATGCCGTGGTAGCGAAGACCACCGGCGTGGCTGGCCGAGGGGATAAAGTTGCTGCCCAGGGTGTACATCTTGGCCAGGGGCGTCACCATACCGGTGTCGCAGAAGTCATAGGCGTACTTGCCGCGGGTCAGACTGGGACAGGAGGCGGGCTCCACGGCAATGATGCGGTATTGCTTCTCGCCCCGGAGCATCTCACCGGCAAAGGGAGAGATCAGGCCGCCCAGGTTGGAACCGCCGCCGGCGCAGCCAATGATGACATCAGGCGTGATGTTGTACTTATCCAGAGCTGCCTTGGTCTCCAGGCCGATGATGCTTTGATGAAGCAGCACTTGGTTCAAAACAGAACCCAGGACGTAGCGGTAACCCTCCTGGTTGGCGGCGGCTTCCACGGCCTCGGAGATGGCGCAGCCCAGGGAACCGCTGGTGCCGGGATGCTCGGCCAGAATCTTACGGCCCACCTCGGTGGTGTTGGAGGGGGAAGGCGTCACCTGTGCGCCGTAGGTCCGCATGACCTCCCGGCGAAAGGGCTTCTGCTCATAGGAGCACTTGACCATGTACACCTGGCAGTCCAGACCCAGGTAAGCACAGGCCATGCTCAAAGCGGTGCCCCACTGACCGGCGCCGGTCTCGGTGGTTACGCCCTTGAGGCCCTGCTTTTTGGCATAATAGGCCTGGGCAATGGCGGAGTTCAGCTTGTGGCTGCCGGAGGTGTTGTTGCCCTCGAATTTATAATAGATTTTGGCTGGTGTCTGGAGCTTTTCCTCCAGGCAGTAGGCCCGGACCAGGGGAGACGGACGGTACATCTTATAGAAATCCCGGATCTCCTGGGGAATGTCGATATAGGGGGTGACGTCGTCCAATTCCTGTTGTACCAGCTCCTTGCAGAACACAGGCTCCAGGTCGGCGGCGGTCATGGGCTGATGGGTGCCCGGATGCAGCAGCGGGGCGGGCTTGTTCTTCATATCGGCCCGCACGTTATACCAGGCCTTGGGCATCTCGTGCTCTTCCAGGTAGATTTTATAGGGGATGGTGTGGATGTCGGACATGGTAGTTGGCTCCTTTCTGTGGGGGAAGGGGAAAAGGTATAAAAAAACGCCCCTGTCCCCAATGAATAAACGTTCATTGCTGGGACAAGAGACGAACCTCTTGCGGTGCCACCCGGCTTGGCGCAGTGCGCCCACTCTGTGCGTACTAACATACGCTGCTGTTGGTAACGGAGTGCCTCTCCGGCTTGCCTACTGCCAAAGGGTTCGGCTTGCCCTCAAAAGCCCATTCCCATCAGCCGCCCTCACCGCCTCACACCACCCGGCGGCTCTCTGAAGAGTTGAAACTGCGGTACTTACGCTTTCTCAACGGTTTGTCTGGTTGTAATTTACCACAGCAATGCGACGATGTCAATAGAAAATTTTCTTTTTCCCCCATGGGACAAATTCTCCCATGTTCTTGCAATTTTCCGCCGGTTCGTCTATAGTGGAAAAAAAGGACCGGCGGATATTTCCCGGGAAGCGATAAAATGCCGCCGGGTGCAGATACTATGGTCATTGCCGCGGTAAAGCGGCGCAAGGAGGGGTATTATATGTCCGAAACCTATCCGCAGGAATTGGCGGAGGTATTGAATCTGATGCAGCAGCCGGTGCTGCTGGCGGTGGGCGGGGAAATCGTCTTCCGCAACGACGCGGCTATGACCGTCAGCCGTCCCGAAGCCGTGTCTCTGTCGGACTATTTGCCGCCCCTGGCGTTGGAACAGTACCGTACCGCGGAACCCGGTACCCTGGAGCTGACGGTGGAGCTGCTGGACGGGGCCCACAGCGCCGTGGTTCGCAAGGGCGGGGCCTATGATACCATCGCCGTCCGACCCAAGGCCCAGTCTGATGCCCTGCGGTTCGACGCCATGACCTCGGTGGCCCGGGCCGTGCGCCGGGATTTGACAGCACTCTTTGATTCTGCCGCCGGACTGTTTCCCCTGCTGGAAGAACTGGAGGACCCAGATATCCAGGACAAGACCGCCCGCTTCAACCAAGGCCTGTACCGGCTGCTGCGGCTGTCGGGCAACCTGTCCGACGCCGGGGCGTATCTCAGCGGCCAGGGACGGGGCTGCTTCGTCCGGCAGGATTTGGCGGAGCTGCTGCAATCGCTCCACCGGTCGGCGTCGCCTCTGGTGCGGTCGGCGGGACTGACACTGGAATTGCAGCTGCCGGACGGACCGGTTATGGCAGCGGTGGACGGGAAGAAGCTCCAACGGGCAGTCCACAACCTTCTGTCCAACGCCATGCGGTTTACACCCGCTGGGGGTATCATCACCCTGTCTCTGGTGGACTACGGCCACGCGGCCCATATTACAGTCCGGGACAACGGTGAGGGTATGAGCCCGGCCCAGCTGTCCCGCATGTTTGACCACTATGAGGACCGGGAGCCGGGTTTCGGTGACGACCGCTGGGGCGTGGGATTGGGCCTGCCTCTGGTGCGGATGATTGCCAATCTCCACGGCGGTACGGTGGTGGTCAACTCCGAACAGGGCCAGGGTACCACAGTGACCATGTCCATCTCCCGGCGGCTACAGCCCAGCGACGGCGACCAGGTCCGCAGCCCCATACAACAGATGGAGGACCACGGCGGCTACGACGTCCATGTGCTGGAACTGTCCGACGCCCTGCCCCGCAGCATCTTCGACAGCCGGGGCATGTGATTGTCCCATAAAAAAGTGCGTGCTGTTCTGTACAGCACGCACTTTTTCACAGTAAAATAAGGAGTTCAGAGACCGGCGGCATCCATCAGCTGAATGGATACTGCGTAATATTTGCCGTTTCGGTAAACGGTCAATTCCACCGTCTGACCGGCTGTATACTGGTTCTTCACCATTTCCAGGTCTTCGCTGTTGGAAATGGCGATGCCCTCGATGGCAGTGATGGTGTCACCCTGCTGCAATCCCTTGGCATAGGCGTCGCTGCTGGGGTCCACCTTGTCCACATACACACCTTCGGGAATGCCGTAGTAGACGCGGACGGCGGCGGGCAGGTCCCGGGTGTTGATGCCGATGGCGGGACGGCCGGAGATATAACCCTGCTCAATCAGCTCGTCAATGATGGGCTTGGCTGTGGCGATGGGAATGGCAAATCCCAGGCCCTCCACAGAGGCAGAGGTGTAATAGGAACTCATTTTCATGGTGTTGATGCCGATGACCTGCCCATAGGCGTTGATCAGTGGGCCGCCGGAGTTGCCGTTGTTCAGAGCGGCATTGGTTTGCAGCAGCGTCATGGTGCGGCCGTTGACGGTCAAATCCCGGTTGATGGCGGAAATGATACCGTCGGTCATGGTACCCCGCAGCTCTGTGCCCAGGGGGTCACCAATGGCTACCACCATGTCGCCCACCTCCATGCTGTTGGAGTCGCCAAACTCCGCCGGTGTCAAGCCCTGGGAATCAATTTTCAAAACCGCCAGATCGGAAGTGGCGTCGCTGCCCACCAAGCTGGCGGCGTAGGTCTCATCCATGGAGGTCAGAACCTCAATGGCAACAGCGCCATCAACAACGTGGTCGTTGGTGATGATATAGCCATCCTCAGACATGATGATACCGGTGCCGGTGGTGGAGCCGCTGCGCTGGGTGGAAATAATGGAGACAACGCTGGGGATGCACTTACGGTAAATGGCTTGCAGGCTCAACCCCAGGCCGCCGTCGGCGGACGTTTCCGGCAGGGGGCCGGGCGTCTCCGTGACCATCAGCTGTGCACCGCTGCCGGTGGGGTCCCCACTGGGCTGTAAAATTGCCAGATCATCTCCGGCTGCCTCTGCGGCTTGAGTTTCCTCGTCGCTGCTGCTGGAGGGACTTTGGATGGACAGGGTCACACCGCTGCTGGTTTGGCGCAGGTTGACGGAAAAGCGGCTGAGGACGGCCACCACGCCGCCAATGACCACCACCAGCAGCAACAGCAGCCACCACCCGCCCCGGTTGCGGCGGCAGCGGCGGGGAGGACGGCCGCTGCCATGCCCATAGTAGTCTTCATAGGGATAGGGGTCTTCCGGGGTGGGGTCCGATTGGTCTCCATAAGGGTACAACATGGACATAAGCGGCCCTCCTTTCACAGTAAAAAGTTGTGAGTATAGTATATCCATCCCGATGGGGAAAGTGTTTAAGATTCTGTTAATTTGCCCGACGGATTACTTCCGAATGGGCAGCGTAAAGGAAAATTCTGTCCGTCCATCCTTGCTGGTGGCAAAGATATCCTCACCGTGGCCCTCAATAATGGTCTTGACGATATACAGACCCAGGCCGTAGCCGTCCCGGTCCACGGAGCGGCTCTTGTCCATCTTGTGGAACCGGTCGAAGACCAGGGGCAGCTCCTCCGGCGGGATGGTGGGGCCGGTGTTGCCCACGGTGACCCGTGCCCGCTGCCCCTCGGCGGCGACACGGACCCACAGCTGGCCCTCCTGGGGACAGAACTTCACGGCGTTGTCAGTGAGGTTGTAGATGACTTGGGTGATGGCATCGCTGTCGGCCCAGACCATCAAGCCCTCGTCGGGCAAATCCGCTTCCACTTCAATGTGTTTGTCATTGATTTTCTGCTCAAAGGTGATAAGTACTTGACCTACGGATTCCACAATGTCAAAGCGGCGCTTGCGCTGCTCGGGAATGCCCTGGGACTGGAGCCGGGAGATATCCAGCATGGAGCGGACCAGCCGCGACAGCCGCCGCACCTCGTCGGAAACGGTCTGCATGTACTGGCGGTGGCGCTCCGGCGGAATGGTGCCGTCCAGTATGCCGTCCATAAAACCGGCAATGGTGGTCATGGGCGTTTTCAGCTCATGGCTGACGTTGGCCACAAACTCGCGGCGGCGGATTTCCGATTGCTCCAGGGAGGCGGCCATGTTGTTGAACTCGGCGGCCAGCTCGTGCATCTCCACGGTGCCGCCCTCGTCGACCTTGGCACGGGCCCGGAGGTCGCCGTGGCCGAAGCGGTGAGCCGTTTCGGCCAAATCTTTCAGCTGTTGGGCTTCATATTTGGCCAGTATCGACGAGGCGGCCAGGGCCACCAGCAGCACCACACCGGCGGTAATCAGGAAAATCTGGAACATGGGGCCCATCAGCTGGGCCGCTTCCTCGGCGGGGGTGGAAACCACCACAAAGCCGATGCTCTCACCGGTGGAGCGGGATACCACCGGCGTGGCCACATAGTATCGGGTGCTGTCGTATAAGTTCTCCAGGTCGCCCTTGGCGTAGGTCTCGCCGCCCAGCAGGACGGCTGCCGTCAGACCGGGGTCCAGTTGGGTGCCCAGATGGGGGCAGGCAATGTCTTCACAGGAGCAGAGAATCACCTGACCGTTTTCGTCGCAGATGACGGCGTCATTCTCTGCCACCAGGGAGGCAAAGCTGAGACTCATACGGAAATCCCAGTTGTCCTCCAGCTGGCCCGTGGTGTCATAGGCCGAGGCCAGCTCCGCCACGGCCTGGGCGTTGTTGCTCAGGGATTCCCGGGAGGCGCTGATGAGATAGTTGCTCAAAAGCGCCCGGAAGCCCGCCCCCAGAAAGAGAACGCACAGCAGCACCAGACCGGCAATCAGGCCGAAGAGCCGGCCAAAGGTTGTCTTCACGGCGTGTTGGCCTCGAATTTATAGCCGACGCCCCAGACGGTCTTGAGGCTCCACTGATCGGATACGCCTTCCAGTTTTTCACGCAGCCGCTTGATGTGGACGTCCACGGTGCGGCTGTCACCAAAGTAGTCGAAGCCCCACACCTCGTCCAACAGCTGATTGCGGGTGTAGACCCGGTTGGGGCTGGCGGCCAGATGGTACAGCAGCTCCATTTCCTTGGGGGGCGTGTCCACCTTCTTGCCGTCCACCACCAGTTCAAAGGAATCCAAATCAATGATCAGCTTGTCATAGACCAGCCGCTTGCGGGGGGACTCCTCCGGCAGAGCGCCCCGGCGCAGCACCGCTTCAATGCGGGCCAGGACCTCTTTCATTTCAAAGGGTTTGGTAATATAGTCATCGGCGCCCATTTTCAGGCCCGAAACCTTGTCCACAGTCTCACCTTTGGCCGTCAGCATAATGATAGGCACTTGGGAGGACTGACGGATGGTGCGGCAGACGCCCCAGCCGTCCAGACCCGGCAGCATGATATCCAGCAATACCAGGTCCGGCTCGCCGGTGCGGAACAGCTCCACGCCCTTGAGACCGTCGGCCGCCGTCAAAACGCAGTACCCCTCTTTTTCCAGGTAGAGACGCAGAAGTTCGGCGATGTTGGAGTCATCCTCTACCACCAGAACGGTTTTTGCCATGGAAAACCCCTCCTTGTAAATTCGTTTTTTTCATTATACCCGCCGGACCCCTTCGGCGGGTGAACAATTTGTAAAAGATGGGCCAAAGATGGCCGGATTCCCGACGGTTTTTCCAAAAATTCCGTGAAAAAATCCTTGTCACTCCCGAAAAATCGTGTTATATTATAAAATTGAGAGATTATTGAAAAAACGAAACAACCGAAGGGAGCGACCGTTTTATATGGCGCAGGAAAACATTCGCAACATTGCAATCATCGCCCACGTCGACCACGGCAAGACGACGCTGGTGGATCAGATGCTCAAGCAGGGCGGTGTCTACCGCGAGAACCAGGCCGTCGTGGACCGGGTGATGGACTCCGGCGATTTGGAGCGGGAGCGCGGCATCACGATCCTGGCCAAGAATACCGCCGTCCACTACAACGGCGTGAAAATCAATATTGTCGACACCCCGGGCCACGCCGACTTCTCCGGCGAGGTGGAGCGCATCCTCAAGATGGTGGACGGCGTTCTGCTGCTGGTGGACGCCGCCGAAGGCCCCATGCCCCAGACCCGCTTCGTGCTGCAAAAAGCCCTGGAGCTGGGCCACAAGGTCATTGTTGTGGTCAACAAGATTGACCGTCCCGACCAGCGTATTGACGAGGTCTGTGACGAGGTCCTGGAGCTGCTGCTGGACCTGGACGCCACCCAGGAGCAGTTCGATTCTCCCACCATTTTCTGCTCTGCCCGTCAGGGCATCAGCAGCTATGCCCCCCATGTGCCCGGCACAGATTTGAAGCCCCTGTTCGACACCATCATTGAGTATATCGATCCCCCCAAGGGCGACGAGAACGGCCCCTTGCAGGTGTTGGTCAGCTCCATCGATTACAATGAGTTTGTGGGCCGTATCGCCATTGGCCGCGTGGAGCGGGGCGTTATCCGCCAGAACCAGGAGATTGTGGTCTGCGACTACCACGACCCCGACGTAAAGCAGAAGGCCAAGGTGGTGGCTCTGTACGAGTACACGGGCCTGGGCCGCAGCCCCATCGAATCCGCCTCCGCCGGTGAGATTGTGGCGTTCTCCGGCATTTCTGATATCACCATTGGCCGTACCATCTGCGCCCCGGATACGGTGGAGCCCCTGCCCTTTGTCAAGATCAGCGAGCCCACCATTGAGATGACCTTCTCCGTCAACGATTCCCCCTTTGCCGGCCGCGAGGGCAAGTTCGTCACCTCGAGAAACCTCCGCGACCGTCTGGAAAAGGAACTGCTGAAGGACGTGTCTTTGCGGGTCACCGAGCAGAGCGCCGACGCGTTCAATGTGGCGGGCCGCGGTGAGATGCACCTGTCCATCCTGATTGAGACCATGCGCCGTGAGGGCTATGAGTTCCAGGTGTCCACGCCCCGCGTGCTGACCCAGGAAATCGATGGTAAGGTGTGTGAGCCCATCGAGCGGCTGGTGGCCGATGTGCCCGAGTTTGCCGTGGGCGCTGTCATCGACAAGATCAACCAGAGAAAGGGCGAGCTGATGGCCATGAACCCCGTGGGCAGCCGGATGCGCCTGGAATTCCTGGTTCCCTCCCGCGGCCTCTTCGGCTACCGCAGCGAGTTCCTGACCGATACCCACGGCGAGGGCATTATGGCCTCCCGTTTGGAGACCTTCGCCCCCCTCAAGGGTGAAATTGACCGCCGCAAGACCGGCTCCCTGGTGTCCTTTGAGACCGGCGAGGCCGTCACCTACGGTCTGTACAACGCCCAGGAGCGCGGCCAGCTGTTTATCGGCGCGGGTACTCCTGTCTATGCCGGTATGGTGGTGGGCATCTGCTCCCGCAACGAGGATATGTCCGTCAACGTCTGCAAGAAAAAGCAGCTGACCAACACCCGCGCCGCCGGTTCCGACGACGCCCTGCGCCTGACGCCGCCCAGAATCATGAGCCTGGAACAGTGCTTGGAATATCTGGCCGACGATGAGTTGTTGGAGGTCACGCCCCAGACCTTGCGTATCCGCAAGCGCATTCTGGACCATTCCGACCGCATGAAGGCCCTCAAGGGCAAGGGTTAATCCCCCCAATAGCAAACAAGAAGCCATCCCAAACACGGGATGGCTTCTTTGGTTTATCGGGATGCTTACAGCAGTCCGGCGGCCTGCAAATAGTCAATGGCGCCGTTGGCGATGCCGCGGGCCAGGGCCTTTTGGTAGGTGGCGTCGGCCAGCATTTGACACTCGTCGGTGTTGCTCATGTAGCCGGTTTCCACCAGAATGGCGGGCATATCCGTTTCCCGCAGCACATAGTAATTGGCAGTACGAACGCCCCGGTCTCCGGGGGATGCCGATTCCAAAATGGCGTCGTGGACATAGTTGGCCAGAACTTCCGCCTGTCCGCCCAGCTTGTAACAGTATGTTTCCAGACCGTTGATATCCGGTTTCTGGGGCATGGCGTTGGCGTGGATGCTGATAAAGATATCCGCGCCCAGCTCATTGGCCAGATCGGCCCGGTCCGACAGGGTGATGTAGGTGTCATCATCGCGGCTGTAGATGACGCGGCATCCGGTGGCTTCCAACCGCTGCCCCACTTCCAGGGCCATGGGCAGCACAAAATCCTTTTCATTGTAGCCGTCGTACATGGCGCCGGGGTCCTTGCCGCCGTGACCGGCGTCCACTACCACCAGGGGCCGGGGATCGCCTACCTGGCGAATGGAAACGGAGCCGCCGGTGGTAGTAATTTCCAAATCCTCCTTGGTCATGCCGGTTTGCAGGTCCAGCACAATGCGGGCCACATAGGGCGCATCGTCATAGCCATGGTCGTACTGATTATAGCGAATGGTCTTGACCACGGGGCCGTTGACAGCCACAGTGCCGCCTGCCTTGTCCAGCTTGCCGCCGGGGTAGTCAAAGACCACTCTGCCGTCCAGTGTGAACACCCTGGGGGATACGGTGGTATCACTGGCGGCCCAGGACAAAACACCGCTGGAGGACTTCTGGGGAACGGATACTGTATAGTCCGGCTCCACAGCGGGGGTTTCCGGCTCCACAGGAGTTTCCGGTTCGACTGGGGTGTCCGGCTCTGTGGGGACTTCCGGTTCTTCCGGCGTCTCGGGAACCGTCGGTGTTTCCGGTTCTTGCGGTGTCTCCGGCTCCTGGGGCTTGGGGCTGGTGATGGAGACCAAATATTGCTGCTGGTCCCACTCCACCGACGCGCCCAGCTGTTCCGACACAAAGCGCACCGGCACCACCGTCCGGGAAATGCCGTTCAGTACGGCCATGGTGGCCGGAACGCCGTCATACAGGGCCACACTCTGGCCGTTGACCAGAGCTGTGGCGGAGCCGATGGTGAGAACAATGGTTTTATCCGCCGTGGTGATGGTGGCTTGCAGCGCGTCCTGGTTCCATTCTACATTGGCCCCCAGGGCGTCGCTGATAAAGCGGATGGGCACCATGGTGCGGGAGCGGTAGACAAAGGCCGGGACATCGGTTTGCAGGAGCTGTCCGTCCACCTCCAGGGAGGCCGTATTGACCGTAACGGTCTCAAATTGTCCTGGGCCGGTGCGTACCGACAGGGCGGTGGTCGTGGTGGCAGCCGAGGCCGTCACCGCCAGCAGTGCCACAGCCGTAAGAATCAGCAGCAGCACGGCGGCAAATCGTTTCATGTACAGACTCCTTTCCGATCAACCATGTAATTGGGAATATGTCAACCAGTTTAGTATACAATAAATTCAAAGTTTCGTCCATAGCCGCAGCCAGTGAAAAAACTGGAAAGGCTGTTTGCAACCACGGCGCCAGCATGATATAATACCACAGAAAACCAAAGTATCGACCTCGGAGGCAAACCATGAGAGCAAAAACCAACCGAACCTTGATCCTCTGTCTGCTGATTGCCGCCGGTGCAGCCGGATTTTTCCTGCGCCGCTGGCAGTTGTCCACAGCCTTTGACGAGACGGGGCTGGTCCTCAGCGGCAGCCCGTCCATTTGGATTCTGTCTGTATTCGCCCTGGTGGTGACGGTTCTGGCCGCTGTTGCAGCCGCCCGTCTGGACAAACGCAGCGCCTATACCGACTGCTTTTCCTCCGGCGCGCCGGAGATGGCCGTCACCGTACTCAGCGCCGCGCTGGTGCTGGCTGGATGCGTTCTGGCTATGGCCAACGGGCAGCGGACCGCGCTGGTGACGGTGCTGGGGGTAGCGGCGGCGCTGGCTATGGGCGCTGTGGGACTCCTGCGCCGCCGGGGCGTGGTGCCGGTGGCGGCGATCCATCTGATTCCCTGCGCCTACCTCATTGTGACGCTGATTGTGGATTTCCGCCGCTGGAGTGTGGACCCCACGGTGCTGGACTACTGTTTTGACCTGTTCGCCGCCATCGGCACTGTCTGTGCCACGGTGAATCTTATGGGCTTCTGCTTCGACAAGGGACGCCGTCGCGAGACAGTGTTCTGGTGTCTCGCCGGGTGCTTCTTCGCCATGGTGTCCCTGGGAGACATGGGCGTGGTTCGCTGGCTCACCACCGGCGGTCTGGCCCTCTGGCTGGGCGTCAACGGCTGGCAGCTGTTGGAGGACTGACGGAATGCCGGAAATTCAACTGCAAAAAAGTTGAATTTCCGGTTTGCTGGAACCGGTGCAAAAGTTTCCTATACTGCGCTGCATCAGTCACGATTCTTTGTTAAAAGCGTCAGAATTCGACAAAAAGGTTTGAAAAAAAGTGCGCCATGCGGCGCACTTTTTTATTGGCAATCAGTTGGCGCTGCGGAGGGTACGGGACAGCATCATGTCTCCGGCGGCCATGGCCACGACACTCTCGGCGGCGCAGGCGGTGGTGCCGGCGGCGTTATAGGTGACGGCAGGGGTGGGATTGTCGTAGACGCGAACCATCAGGGCCACAGCCTGCTCATTGGTCAGCAGGTCCGTAGGATTGAAACAGCCGTTGTTGCCGCTGAACAGGCCGCAGGCCGTCAGATCGGCCACGGACTCCACAGCCCAATCGGCAATATCGTCCACATCGGTATAGACAGACAGCGCGGTGGTGTTGCCGGTCAGATCAGCGCCGGCGGCCTCCAGGACACGGGAGGCGATGACGGCGGCTTCCTGGCGGCTGATGGCGCCGGTGCCGTCGGTGGTGTCCACCAAACCCAGAGCGGCGGCCTGCTCACAGGCCGTGTCACCTTCGGCTGTCAGACCGTAGTTGGCCAGAATGTTGACGGCCATCTGGCAGAAGGTCTCCCGATCAACGGTGGAGCCGAAATCGGTCTTGAGGTCGGCAATACCGGCCTCAGCGGCCTGCTGAATGTAGGGCTGGGCCCAAGCGCTGACGGCGGCTACAGAGCCCTCCACAGGCTGAATCACCTGGCCGGAGCGGGACACCAGGGTGTAGCACTCATAGGCGGTGGTGGGGAACTCCAGGACCCGGTCAATACCGGCCTGGCCGTTCCAGCTCCAGTTCTGCTCAAAGAGGGTCAGGCTGTCGCCGTTGTTCTCCTTGACAATGGCCCAATGGCTGTAACCCTTGCCGCGGGCGGCGGCGCTGCCATAGAGCACATCGCCGGGCTGGGGATTGTCGGTCTTGACAAAATAATAGTCATCGTTGTTGAGGACCGTAAGGGAACCCTCGCTGCAATGGATTTCCAGGCCGTAGACCTCGGCAAAGTACCGGGGAATCAGTTCGGCGCAGTAGTAGGTGGGGCCGGTGAGGTTATAGTAAGCGGGTACACCGTTCATGGTGTCGGCCACAAATTCATTGCCGGTGATGGGAACATATGTACAGTCCAGCGTGACCTCGGCAGCGGCGGCCGGCAGGGCCAGGGCGGCGGTCAGCAGGACGCCGCCGACGGCGGCTGCAAGTCTCTGATAGCGGGGACGATGAAACAAGCTGGTCATCCTTTCACAAAAATCTAACCCAATAGTAACATTTTGTAACCAACTTGTCAAGACATTTGTTCCTGGATTGTAACTACTTTCCAGAACGAATTTGAATGGTGTCGAGGATGCGGCAGGCGGCTTCCTCCTTGGACAGCAGGGGCAATTCTTCGACGCCGTCGGCGGTAATCAGGGTGAGAACGTTGGTATCGACACCAAAGCCCGCCCCGGCCACCTTGAGATTGTTGGCACAGATCATGTCCACATGCTTCTTTTCCAGTTTGGCCCGGCTGTTTTCCAGCATGTCCCGGGTCTCCATGGAAAAGCCGCAGAGGAACTGTCCGGGCCGCTTGTGATCGCCCAGATATTGCAGAATGTCCTGGGTGCGTTTGAGAGGAATGGACAAATCGCCATCCTTCTTTTTTACCTTGTCATCGCTGTAGTCGGCGGGGGTGTAATCAGCCACGGCGGCGGCCTTGATGACCCAGTCACAGGCAGGGCTGTGGGCGGCTACGGCCTCAAACATGTCCTGGGCGGACACCACCGGCACCACGGTGACAAAGGGTGGCGGGGCAATGGACGTGGAGCCGGTGATTAGGGTCACATCTGCCCCCCGCAGCATGGCCATGCGGGCAATGGCATAGCCCATTTTACCGGTGGAATGGTTGGTGAGGTAGCGGACCGGGTCCAGAGATTCCTGGGTGGGTCCGGCGGTGACAAGAATCCGCTTGCCGGTGAGGTCGTGGGGCAGGGCCAGATGATGCAGAACGTGCTGCAACAGATCCTCCGGCTCCGGCATTTTGCCTTTGCCCACGTCGCCGCAGGCCAGACGCCCTGCCGCCGGTTCGATGACCTCCCAGCCGTAGCGGCGGAGAAGCGCGAGGTTGTCCTGAGTCACGGGATTTTCATACATGTTGGTATTCATGGCCGGAGCGATGAGCTTGGGGCACTTGCAGGCCAGCACCGTGGTGGTAAGCATATCGTCAGCCAGACCGTGGGCCAGTTTGGCGCAGATGTTGGCTGTGGCCGGGGCAATCAGCACCAAATCGGTCCGGTGGGCCAGGGAAATATGCTCCACCTGATGGGTGAAATTCCGGTCAAAGGTGTTGACAATGGCGCGGCGGCCCGTCAGCTGCTCAAAGGTCAGCGGGGCGATAAACTCCGTGGCGTGCTCGGTCATAATCACCTCCACCGCCGCATGCTGCTTGACCAGAGCAGAGCAGAGGGCCGCGGCCTTATAGGCGGCAATGCCGCCGGTGACGCCCAAAAGGACGGTTTTTTCCTGTAACATCGGAAATTCCCCCAATTTAAAATGTGGTATCGGTTTGACGGTGTTTATTATGTCACAGAATAAACACAAAGTAAAGTGGCCGGACCCTATTGCAAAACCAACACAGCGGCGATATAATATGCTGTCGGCGACAGAACGATTCTGCGCCAAAATTTTGCGTTGCATCTCCGCAGGGCGGGGAGCGACAGCAGGAGGTAATTGCATATGAAAACCCGCAAGAGAGACACTCGCTGGATGGCGGCAGTGGCTATGTTTGCCGCCATCATCGTGGTGCTGGCCAACACGCCCCTGGGTATGATTCCCTTGGTCGTCACCAAAGCCACCACTGTCCACATCCCGGTCATTCTGGGTGCGATTTTGCTGGGGCCCACGGCCGGCGGCATCCTGGGCGGCGTCTTCGGCATCTGTTCGGTCATCAGCAACACCATGACCCCAGCCCTGACATCCTTCGCCTTCTCGCCGTTTCTCAGCACCACCGGCGTACCCGGCGCCATGAAGGCCCTCTGGGTCTCTGTGGGCTGCCGCATTCTCATTGGCGTTGTGGCCGGTTGGCTGTGGAAGTTCCTCCGCAAGCGGAATGTCAACAGCTGGGCTTCCCTGCCTCTGGTGGGCTTCGTGGGCTCCATGGTCAACACCGTGCTGGTCATGGGCAGCATCTATGTGCTCTTTGCCCAGCAGTACGCCGCAGCCAAGGACGTGGCCCGGGAGGCTGTCTTCGGCCTGGTTATGACCACCGTGGCTTTTAATGGCATTCCAGAAGCGCTGGCCGCCGCTGTGCTGGTGGCCGCCATCGGCAAGGCGCTCCTGCGGGTGACCCGCACCCAGCTCCAGGCGGCATAAGCGGGTATAGACAGACAAGAGGTGAAACGGATGCTCCTGGCCATCGATATCGGAAACAGCAACATTGTTTTAGGCGGCATTGACGAGGGTGCCATCGTCTTTGAGGCCCGCATTGCCACAGACCACATTAAAACCTCCGACCAGTACGGCATGGAGATCCGCAATATGCTGGAGTTCTTCCATGTGGACTTGGATACCGTGGAGGACTGCATCATCTCGTCGGTGGTGCCGCCGGTGTTCAACGCCGTGCATACGGGCATCATCAAGCTGACAGGCCGCAAGCCCATGGTGGTGGGCCCCGGCATCAAAACGGGGTTAAACATCCATATGGACGACCCGGCCTCTGTGGGCAGCGACCGTATTGTCATTGCCGTGGCGGCCCTGCAGGAGTATGAGCCACCCCTGGCTCTGGTGGATATGGGTACCGCCACCACCATTGAGATTGTGGACCATGACAATACCTATTTGGGCGGCTGCATCATTCCCGGCGTCCGGGTGTCGGCGGAAGCGTTGTCCAGCCGGGCGTCTCAGCTGCCGGGCATCCAGTTGGATAAGCCCAAGCGCGTCATCGGCAAAAACACCGTGGAGTGTATGCGCAGCGGCATCATGTACGGCGCCGCCGCCATGCTGGACGGCATGCTGGACCGCATGGAGGAGGAACTGGGAAAGCCTCTGACGGTGGTTGCCACCGGCGGCATTGCCCGGTATGTGGCCCCCCTGTGCAAACGGGAAATGAAATTGGAGCGGGATTTGCTCCTGAAGGGTCTCTATATCCTCTACCAGAAGAACAAGCGCAAGTAAATCCCAGGGCGGAGCCGGTTGGCTCCGCCTTTTGTTGCACCGGTTTGAAATTTATAGTATACTGATTGCTAAGATTACGAATGTGGGAGGATTCCCTTTGGAAAACTATTTTGAACCGCAGATGGAGAAACGGGCCGTCAACGAAATCAGCGCCCTGGGACTGGCCCATGTGGGCGACGGCGTCTTTGAACTGCTGGTCCGTACCGCCCTCTGCACCGGTGGCCGGGCCACCCAGACCAGCATCCACAAGGCCACGGTGCGCCAGGTCAGCGCCCCAGCCCAAGCGGCCCGTATGGAGCGGATGCTGCCCCTTTTGACCGAGGAGGAGCTGGCCTACTATCGCCGGGGCCGCAATGCCCACGCCCACCACAGCATTCCCAAGAACGCCAGCCGGGACCAGTACGCCAAGGCCACAGGTTTGGAAACGCTGTTCGGGGCCCTGTATCTGCTGGGGCAGCGGGACCGGATTCTGGAGCTGTTCACCCTGACCATGGAGGAGACCAATGCCATTTGACGCTGTATTTTTAACGGCCGTGGCCCAGGAGCTGCGGCAGGGAGCCCAGGGGGCCAAGGTGGACAAGGTCTACCAGCCTGCCCGGGACCAGGTGATTCTGCAATTACGCGCCCGGGACGCCAACCGAAAGCTGTTGCTGTCGGCCAGCTCCAACACCCCACGGGCCCAGTTCACCGAGGAACCTTTTGAGAATCCCGCCCAGCCGCCCATGTTCTGCATGCTGCTGCGCAAGCACCTGGTGGGCGGCCGTATTGCGGAAATTCGCCAGCCGCCCATGGAGCGGCTGCTGGACTTCGTCCTGGATTGCACCGACGAAATGGGGGAACCGGTGCAGAAGCGGCTGATTATTGAGATTATGGGCCGCAACTCCAATTTGATTCTCTGCGGCGGTGACGGCAGAATCATCGACTGTCTGCGCCGGGTGGATTTTGAGATGAGCGAAAAGCGCCAGGTGTTGCCGGGCCTGTTTTATCAGTACCCGCCCACCCAGGAAAAGCGGAACCCGGCGGAGACAGACCGGGACACCATTCTGGCACTGCTGCGCCGGGAAGCGGGAGCTATTCAGCTGGACAAGTGGCTGCAATCCCACTTTGCGGCGCTGCCGCCGGTGATTTGCCGGGAGCTGTCCTGCGGCTACTGCGGCAATACGGAGTGCCGCCCGATGGAAACGGAGTATGAAGCGCTGGCCGACTATCTGGCCCAACAGTTTGCCAAACTCAACGGCCCCTATACGCCCACGCTGCTGCGGCGGGAGGGCAGTCCCAAGGACTATTCCTATCGGCCGTTGGAGCAGTACGGAGCCTTGGGAGAGAATGAGACGCTTCCGACCTTTTCGGTCCTGCTGGACCGGTTCTACGCCAGCCGGGAGCGGGGCGAGCAGGTGCGCCAGAAGAGCCAGGCCATCCACAAAACGCTGACCAATCTCCGGGACCGGACGGCCCGAAAGCTGGAAATTCAGCGGAAAGAGCTGGCCGCTACCTATGACCGGGAGCGGCTGCGGCAGCTGGGCGATATTGTCACGGCCAATCTCCACGCCCTCACCAGAGGCCAACCCCGTCTGACGGCGGTGGACTTCTACGACCCGGACATGAAGGAAATTGACATTCCCCTATCGCCTACCCTGTCGCCCCAGCAGAACGCCGCCAAGTTCTACAAGGACTACACCAAGGCCAAGAACGCCGAAAAGATGCTGACGGGGCTCATTGAAAAGGGCGAGCAGGAGCACGCGTATTTTTGCAGCGTCCTCGATGCGTTGAGCCGGGCCGAGGGCGAGAAGGATATTGCTGACATCCGGGCGGAGCTGACCGACGGCGGCTACCTCAAGCGCAGCGGCGGCAAAAAACAGATGAAGCAGCAGCCCTCCAAGCCTATGGTGTTTCAGTCCGACGAGGGTTACACCATTTATGTAGGCCGCAACAACCGGCAGAATGACCAGTTGACGCTGAAAACGGCAGAAAAATATGATTTGTGGCTCCACACCCAGAAAATCCATGGCAGCCACGTCATCATTGACTGCACAGGCAGGGAGAAGCCCGGCGATGTGACGGTCACCCAGGCGGCCCAGCTGGCGGCCTACTATTCCCAGGCCCGGGAGGGCCACAATGTGCCGGTGGATGTGACGGCGGTGCGCAATGTGAAGAAGCCCGCCGGCGGCAAGCCGGGCATGGTCATTTATGACCACTACAACACCGTGTATGTGACGCCGGACGCGGCCCTGGCCGACCGTCTCCGGGTCAAGTAACAAAGGAGGCGTCCCCATGGCGGAAAAATGGGAGGGAAAGCACTACAGCTTTTTCCAGAATACCCAGTGCGAGTATTTCCCCTGTCATAAGACCGACAAGCCCGAGGACTTCAACTGTATTTTCTGCTATTGCCCTTTGTACGCGTTGGGCGACCGGTGCGGCGGCAACTTCCGCTATACGGAAAAGGGGTACAAGGACTGCACCAACTGCATGATTCCCCATAAACGGCAGAACTTTGGACACATTACCAGCCGGTACCAGGACATTGCCGAGCTGACCCGCCGGAAACCATAACCGTGTATGAAAATCGCCCTTCTCTGTCAAACTAAGACCAGAGGAGGGCGATGCCATATGAAAAAGGGACCCAACAATCTGCCCTGGGAGCTCCACGACCCGGCACCGGAGCCGCCGGTTTGGAAACAGCCTGTGGACCTGTCGGACCATATGCCCGCAGAAAACGTGCTGCCCCGACCGGTTTCGACGGAACGCGTGGAATTGTGACACAGCCGCCGTCCCATGGGCATAGGATAAGTCGTGGCGGCAAGAGCCGCCGCGATTTTTCCAATGGGAGGGACTTTGTATGTGTCAACAATGCTGGATGCGTCAGATCTGTAACCAGTGCCGCTGCCAACGCGGCGGCAACCCCTTTTTCTGGGGTGGTATCGGCGTAATGCGTACTTGCGGCAACAACAACTGCGGCGGCAACCGCTGCTGTTGACCAGGGCAAGGGGGACGGGGACACCGTCCCCCTTGCTGCTGTCAGACCCCTGTGCTACAATGGAGAAAAAGCCACAGAGAGGAGCACAGGGACCATGGAAAAGAACTATCGCGCCCATCTTACCGGCGTATTTGGCGACCCGGTGGACGGCAATCCCACCGGTGTTATGGAGGAGGCGGCCTATGCTGCCAAAGGTCTCAATTTTCGATATATCACCATGCGAGTTCAGGCCGAGGACCTGGAAGCGGCCTTTGCGGGGGCCAAGGCCATGCAGTTTGACGGCTTCAACCTGACCATGCCCCATAAAATCCGGGTTATTCCGCTGCTGGACCGGCTGACGGAAGCGGCGTCCATCATCGGCGCCGTCAATACCGTCTATCGGGACGGTGAAGACTGGGTGGGCGAGAACACCGACGGCAAGGGCTTTGTCCAGGCGTTGAGAGCCCAGGGCGTGGACCTGCACGGCAAACGGGTGACCATTCTGGGGGCCGGCGGCGCGGCCCGCGCCATCGGCGTGGAGTGTGCGCTGGCAGGCGCATCATCCATCACGGTGGTTAATCGCAACGAGACACGGGGCCGGGAACTGGCACAGCTGATTGACGAAAAGACACCGGCCACCGGCAGTTTTCAGCCCTGGGTGGGCAAAGCCGCCATTCCCGCCGGAACAGATATCGTGATTCAGGCCACCTGTGTGGGCCTCCATCCCCACAGCGACCAGATGCCGGAGGTGGATTTGGCCACCATCACACCGGAGATGGTGGTCTGTGATGTGGTGTTTAATCCGGTCCTGCCACGGTTTTTGCAGGAAGCGCAAAAGCGGGGGGCAAAGATTGTCACCGGCATTGGGATGCTGGTGCAGCAGGGCGCCCGGAACTTCACCCTCTGGACCGGGGAGGAGGCCCCGATACAGGTCATGTACGACACCCTGGAGCGGGAATTTGCCGAATAAACCAGCAAGGGCGCTGCGGATGGCAGCGCCCTTGCTGGGATGACGGTTTATCCTGCATGTTTTGGAATGCGGATGGTGAGGACAATCTCCTGGTCCGTCTCCTCCTGGGTCTTGGCGGCGGAGATTCCGGCGTTTTTGATTAAATCCAGATTGTGCTCCACGGTGTTGAGAAACAGCCGCACGTCCCGCAGCAGGAACCGGCCCAGACTGCGCCGCACGGGCTCCGGGCGTTTCTGCTGCTCCAACAGCCGGTCGATGTACTGTTCCGTAGCGGCCACGTTCATTTGCCGCCGGATGATTTCCTGGAGGGCGTCCATGCGGGCTTGTTCGCCCTCCAGCCGCAGCAGGGCACGGGCGTGACGCTCCGACAGATGGTTGGCCCGCAGGGCGTCCAGAACGGCCTGGGGGTGTTTCAGAAGCCGCAGCTTGTTGGCTACCGCCGATTGACTTTTGCCCACACGGGCGGCGGCCTGCTCCTGGCTGAGACCATACAGCCGCATCAGCTGGGCCAATCCCTGGGCTTCCTCAATAAAGTCCAGATCGCGGCGCTGTAAATTTTCCACCAGAGCCAGCATACCCGACTGCTCCTCGTCCACCGTCAGCACAATGCAGGGCACTTCCAAAAGACCGGCCATCTTGGACGCCCGCAGGCGGCGCTCCCCGGCCACCAGTTCATAGCCGTCGGGCTGACGGCGCACCGACAGGGGTTGCAGCACGCCGTACTGAGCAATGCTCCGGGAAAGCTCCTGTAAGCCCTGGGGATCGAAGATTTTCCGGGGCTGGGCCGGATTGGGCCGGACAGCGTGGATGGGCAGCCATACCACCCGGCCCGTCTCCAGAAAGGAACGGGTTTTCGGCTTTTGCATATGCTCTCCTCCTTTGCAAAAGGGGCGGGAAATCCCACTCCGATTTCTCGCCATTTCCGATAATTTTAGTATAACAATTATTTCCAAAAATTCCCGCGAAAGTTGTCGGTCATTAGAAAAACGGGTTTATATTCCGTGTTTCAACTGTGAAATGTTGGGAAATGTCGGGAAATGGCTAATCGAAGCCTGTGGAGAAAAAAGCGAAAAATTCCAATAAAAAGGCCCCCGGCGGCCGGTTATCCACAGGCCGTCGGGGGCGGCAAAACGCCTCCATTGGTAGAGCTGTACCTTCAGAATAGCACAGTTTGGGCGCAAAGTTGGGCGAATGGCCCCGATGCCTTGCGACCAGGGCGATTTTGTGATAAAATCATTTAACTGCCGCCGGAATACCCCTGTGGATACCGGGCGGCGGTTCAGTTGTAAAAGGAGGAATCGCCTGTGCGTTTTCTGTGGATCATTCTTTCCGCTGCCGTCATGGTGGGGCTGGACCAGTGGACCAAGGCATTGACCGTGGCCAATATTCCCCTGGGCGGCGAAGTGCCCTTCTGGGACGGCGTGTTCCACTTCACTCACTTTCAAAATGCCGGCATGGCCTTTTCTATGCTGGAGGGTGCCCGTTGGCTGTTTCTGGTGCTGACGGTATTGATGCTGGGAGCGCTGCTGTTCGCCGTTGGCAAGCGGTGGATTCATGGTCCCTTGGGCCTTGCGGCGGTGGCCTGCATTGTGGGCGGCGGCGTGGGCAATCTCATCGACCGGGCCGTTCATGGCTATGTGGTGGACATGATCGAGGTGGAGTTTATGAACTTTGCCATTTTCAACGTGGCCGACTGCTTTGTGTGCATTGGCGCGGCGCTGCTGGTGCTGTGGGTTCTGGTGTTTGACCGGAAAAAGGGGGATAAACTGTGACCGTCACCTGTACGGAAAGCGGCGTGCGCATGGACGTGGCGCTGACCCAACTGCTGGAGGATGTGACCCGGTCCGCCGCCCAGCGGCTTTTGGAGGAGGGCCGCGTCACCTGTGACGGCCGCACAGTGAAGAAAAACGAAAAGACCGTGGCGGGGCAGGTTCTCACCGTGGATCTGCCGGAGCCGGAAGCCGTGGACATTGTGCCTCAGGACATTCCTCTGGATATCCGCTACGAGGACGACGATGTGATTGTCCTCAATAAGCCGAAAGGGCTGGTGGTCCATCCAGCCGCCGGGCACGCCGACGGCACTTTGGTCAACGCCCTGCTTTACCACTGTGCCGGGAGCCTATCCGGCATTAACGGCGAACTGCGGCCCGGCATCGTCCACCGCATTGATAAAGACACGTCGGGTCTGCTGATTGTGGCGAAAAACGATTTCGCCCATCAGAAATTGGCGGCCCAGCTGGCGGACCACACCCTGGCCCGGACGTATGAGGCCATTGTCTGCGGCGGTGTGAAAGATGACAGCGGCACCATTGATGCGCCCATTGGCCGCCACCCCACGGACCGGAAAAAGATGGCTGTGACGGAGAAAAACAGCCGCCATGCCGTGACCCATTATGAGGTCATCGCACGGTATCGGGGATATACCCATATCCGGTGCCGCCTGGAGACGGGCCGGACTCATCAGATCCGCGTCCATATGGCCTATAAGGGACACCCCATCCTGGGGGATATGGTCTACGGCCATAAAAAGCCGGAATTGGGAATGGACAGCCAATGTCTCCATGCACGGGAATTGACGTTCCTGCACCCCCGTACCGACATGCCGGTGACGGTGTGCTGTGAGCTGCCGGATTATTTTACAGAGGTCCTTTCCAAACTGCTTCCCCAGTAGGATAGTGGCAGGTATTCAGACAAAAAATAAAAGTTTTACTCGATTTTTTCCAAAAAATCGCGGTTTCCAAAGGCAGAGCCTTTGTTCGCGCCGCGCACGGCGCGAAATTCCCGCTGGCCGCAGCCAGCGAAACACCCCAATCGTCCCCAGCGCCATCCGCAGATGGCGCAATCTCCAGCCATTGGCCATGGTTTCTGCCGCCGCCCCTGTGGGGTGGACGGTGGAAACCATATACCAGCGCAGAAACCGACCAACCGATAACCCATATGAAAAAAGCCGCTGCGGCACACGTCCGCAGCGGCTCTATTTTATGCTTGCAGCAGGTCCGCAACCAGCAGGAACAGGTCTCCATGGGTGACTTTGGCGGAAATATGTTCCGGAGCCTTGCCCAGTTTGGCCGCCAAAAATTGCAGCAGTTCTTCGGCGGTCACCGGGTCGTCAGGGCGAATCCGGCCCTGAGATACCGTAAGACAGCCCTTTTGCTGGGCCAGGATCAGGGCCGCCGCATAGGGGTGGGTGATTTTGCAGTCATCAAAGGGCAGACCGCGCTCTTTGCGCAACAGCTGCACCCGCAGCGGTACGCCGTCCCAGCCGAAGGCCATCATGGCCAACGCGCCGCGGGTCAGTACGGTGCTGGGCCGGAGACTGTTGTCCCGGAAGGCCGGGCACCAGCCGTGTTCCAGCAGAACCCGAGCCGCCGCAGCCCGCCGGTCACTCTGGGGAACGTCCCGGAAGGGGGAGCGCTCCAGCAGCTCCGATACGGTGACTACCTGATAGCCGTGCTGGGTCAGCAGTTCCAGCTGCTTGCCCAAACCGTCGGCCACCGGGGAGCGGCGGGCCATGTTGTAACCGTCCTTCTGGAAGATGATCTGACCGCAGAAGTAGTCGGGATTTTCCGCCAGCTTTTGGGCTACAGGCTTCCACATAGCTTCCACTTCGGCCTCATAGGTTGCCAGAGGCAGCCAGCCCGCGCCGTCGAAGCTGGCGGCCATGTACTGGACCCCGGCCAGGGCGTAGGCATCGTAGCTGTCAAAGCCGCCGGCGATGCCGTCCACATAGTGGGGAGGACGGGACAGGGTCATGGTGTAGTTGTGGTGCTCTTTCAAATAATGGTTGAGCCGCTTTACATCCTCCACTGCCGATTCCAGGTCCGGCAGGTGTTTGCGTTGGGCGTAGACAAGATTTTTCCGGCCAAAGAGAATATGGGAATAGGTGTGGTTGGTGATCTCGTGGCCGCCCTGCAACAGCCGGTCGATCAGCTCGGGACAGTGGACGGCACCGCCGTCGGCATCCTTGGCAAAGTCCGGATAGTGGTCGTAGGCCACGCCGCCCCAGGTGGCGGATCCGTGCTTGCCCTTATGGTCTGGATAGTTGTTGGAGGTGTCGCCCACCACGTCAAAGGAGCCACGGGCGCCGTACTGCTCCAATGTTTCCGCCAGCACCAGCGTCAGGGGTTTGCCGTCGTGGTTGTCGGGGTTGGCAGGCAGACGGCAGGGGCCGTCGTCAAAGGTCATGGCGCAGAGCCGCTCATTGAGGGCTACCTGCTCAATGCGGCGGACCGGCGACAAATAGACCGGTGTGCGGGCCCGCAGCTGGTCCTGGAATCGGTGCTTGGCCTTTTTGGCCAGACCGATGGATTGGGTCAGAAGAGACATGGGTTTATTCCTCCTTTGGAGCGTGTAACAGATCGCGGTATAGGCAGAGAACCACGTAGGCCAGAGCCTTGCCGGTTCGGAGCACGCCGCCCCGCTTCCGGGCTTTGGCCAGTTGGGAAAGCCCCTTTTCCCGATGGGTTGTATGACGACGCAGAACCGGACGGCACCGGCCCGCTGCAATGGCTTCTTTGAGGGCCGACAGGGATTTTTCCGGACAATCTACCTCGGTGTAACCGTTGCCCACCTCTTGGAAACCGTGGCTGTCGCTGCCGCCGACAGCGGGCAAATGGTGGTCCATGGCCCATTGACGGGCCCGGGCGTTGGCATCGGAAACCTTGAAATTGGCTCGGGCGTTGACGCCCTCCATGGCGTCCAGCCCCGGCGGCAGCCGGGAGCCGTCCACACCGGGCTTTTGAAAAGGGTGGGCCGCCACGGCCAGACCACCGCAGCGGTGGATTTCCTCCACGGCAGCTTGTCCCGTGGGACGGCCATCTTTGCAAAGGGTATCAAACGCAACGGGCCGGTCCAGAAACAGGCCGGTGATGTGACCCACCTGGGTGGAAATCTCACAGGCGGGAATCAGCAACACGCCCTCCAATTCCGGCGGCGGCAGCGTACACTGGTCATGGTCCGTAATGGCGATGGCGTCCAGTCCCGCCCGTTTGGCGGCGGCAGCCATGCGCTCCAGGCTGTGGCGGCCATCAATGCTGCGGTTTGTATGGACATGAAGATCAACGCGCAACGTCATCGGTTACCTCCGCAGCAGGGACCGGTAATAGAGCAGACCCGGCTTCACGTCGCCCCACTCCCACAGACCGTCCTTGACGGCGGGGCGCAGCAGATCGCCTACAGTGCCCAACGCCCGGCCCCATTGACCCCGCTTGGCGTAGCCCACGGCGCTGCACAGATCCGATGCTGTAAAGTGCATCCGACAGGGTTGGGGTTTCGGGATGGGCGGCAGGGGCAGGGACTTGTCCGGGTTGCCCTCGTTATGGGCCAGAATGGCCCACAGCAAACTCATGCGGCTGCCGCTGCGGCGCGTCAGGGGATAGGTACCCCAGACCCGTGGATTGACCTCCAACAGATGGGGTTTGCCGTCGCCGTCTTCCTTGAATTCAAACATGGCAAGGCCCGTATACTGGGTGGCTTCCACCATGGCGGCGGCCATGTCCACCAGCTGGGGGGCGTCGATGCAGTCACAGCAGGCTGACGGTCCGCCGCTGACCGGGTATTCCCGGATTCGGCGGTGACACACGGCGGTGACCAGTTTTCCGTGGTCGGCCAGGACCGAACAGCCCAGGGCCCCGCCGGGCAGATACGTCTGTACCAGGGGCGGCTCTCCGGCCAGCTGGCGGAACCGCTCATACATGGGCACAAAGGCTGTCATATCTCTGGCGATGGCATAGCGCTGGGATGCCGACAGACCCAGCTTTTCCCCACACAGGGGCTTGACCACCACCGGATAGGTCAGACGGGCGGCAAAGGTGGTGACGGCTTCGCCCTCCCGCTGTACATGGGCGGCGGGTACAGGCAGCCCCAGGGATTGAGCCAGCTCCGCCACCTTGGCTTTGCTGTTAAAGTCATCCAGCTGTTGGGCTGTGGGAATCCACAGGCCGCAGACGGCGGCAAACCGCTGCCGCGTCTCCGGTTGGGCCAGTGTGTTCAGCGTATCGGCGCCCACAGGCAGCAGGGCCGGTTTTTCTCCGTCTGCCGCTGTGGTCTGCTCGCACAGATGATACAGACTGTCCAGCCAGGTTTCGGCAGGCAGCGTCACTGTCTCATCAGCGGCGGTGCTGGAAAACCCCAGGGGGGCGGAAATGCCTTCCCGTTCACAGCAGATCAGCCGGTGCCCGGCTTCGTGGAGGTCCCGCAGCACAGCCAGGGACATGCGGTAATGGACGTCGGTGACAATGACGGTCAATGGGACCATCTCCTTTCGCGGAAAAATGCCGCACTCCGCACAGGGAAGACCCGGTGCGGAGCGGCAGACAATCATTCAGGGGTGGATGCGTCCTCGTCCGGAGACGGCTCCGCCTCCACGACAGGGGGTTCCGGTTCCGTCGTGGCCGCATCGTCGACGGGAGCCGGTTCCAGCCGGTCTTCCTCGGCGGCAAAGGCAAAGCCGCTGTCCTTTTCGGGGATGGGCCGGTCCTCCATGAGGGCCTCGAACTGGGCACGGCTCATGGTGTCGTGTTCCAGCAGGAAGTCGGCCACAGCCAGCAGCTTGACCTTTTCGGCCTTGAGAATCTCTGTGCAGCGGGCATAGGCCTTGTGCATAACGGCAGTGATTTCCTCGTCAATCTCACCGGCGGTGCGCTCAGAGTAACTGCGCTGTTTCTCGTAGTCGCGGCCCACAAAAATCTCATTGCCGTCGGCAAAGGAGACCGCACCCAGGCGGCCGCTCATGCCGTAGCGGGCCACCATATCCCGGGCCATGGCTGTGGCCCGCTGGAGATCGTTGGACGCGCCGGTGGAGATGTCGTCCAGGTACAGCTCCTCGGCCACACGGCCGCCCAGGAACGACACGATATCCTCGTACATCTCGTTACGGGAGGCGTAGCTGCGGTCCTCCTGGGGCAGGCTGATGGTCATGCCGCCAGCGCCGCCGCGGGGGATAATGGTGATCTGATGGACCGGGTCCGCCGTGGGCAGACGGTACATGGCCACAGCGTGGCCTGCTTCGTGGACGGCGGTGAGCCGCCGCTCCTGCTCGCTGATGATGCGGCTGCGCTTTTCGGGACCGGCGATCACCTTCATCATGGCCTCTTCCAGATCGGGCATAATGATGACTTTCCGGTTTTTCCGGGCGGCCAGCAGCGCCGCCTCGTTGAGGAGATTGGCCAGGTCCGCGCCGGTAAATCCGGAGGTGGCGCGGGAGATCACGCCCAGGTCCACCGTGTCAGCCAGGGGCTTATCCTTGGCATGGACTTTCAAAATGGCTTCGCGACCGTGGGCATCGGGGGCACCCACATAAATCTGCCGGTCAAACCGGCCGGGACGCAGCAATGCCGGGTCCAGAATGTCCTGCCGGTTGGTGGCCGCCATGACAATGACGCCCTCGTTTTTGCCGAAGCCGTCCATTTCCACCAACAGCTGGTTCAGGGTTTGTTCCCGTTCGTCGTGACCGCCGCCCATGCCCGCGCCTCTGCGGCGGCCTACGGCGTCGATTTCATCGATAAAGATAATGGACGGGGCCAGCTTCTTAGCCTGATCGAACAAATCCCGGACACGGCTGGCGCCGACGCCCACATACAGCTCCACAAAGTCGGAGCCGGAAATGGACAAAAACTGGACGTTGGCCTCACCGGCCACGGCCCGGGCCAGCAGCGTTTTACCGGTGCCGGGAGGGCCCACCAGCAGTACGCCCTTGGGAATGCGGGCGCCCAGGGCGGAAAAGCGCTTGGGGTCTCTGAGAAATTCCACCAGCTCTTGAAGCTCGGCTTTTTCCTCGTCGGCGCCAGCCACATCGTCAAAGGTGACCGGGGCGTTTTTATCGGTGCCAATGCGGGTGTTGGCCCGACCGAAGCGGGCCATGCCGCCGCCACCGCCGCCGTTGGCCCGGTTTATTATAAAGAACCAGACCACGATAAACAGGATGCCCAGCAGCAGATACGGCAGGATGGTGACGATCCACGGCAGCTCCGTGGCAGGCTCATACTGGTATGCCAGCAAAATCCCGTCGGCCTGCTGCTGACGAATCAAATCGCCCAAATCGTTGTAGAAAATGCTCAGGCTGCCCAACTCGTGCTGGACCTTTTCGCTGCCCTCGTAAGGTTGGTACAGCTGCATGGTGAGTACCCCGTCCTGAATGGTAAAGGATTTGACCTGTTCCTCCTCAAAGAACGACACCACCTGAGAATAGTTTTTGATCTCCGGCGGGCCGGGGGGCTGGAGCAGGGTGGACAGGGAGGCAAAGAAGATGACCAGAATCAGGGCGTAGAACAGGAACGCCACTGGCTTGAACTGTCTTTTCAATGTGTTTTCTCCTTGTGATCGAACAAAATGGCGTCAGTCCTCGTAGACCGAGGGCTTCAGCACGCCCACATAGGGCAGGTTGCGGTAATAGTCGTCGTAGTCCAGGCCGTAGCCCACCACAAAGGCATTGGGGATGGTAAACGCCACATAATCGGCATTCATGTCCACCGTGCGGCCTGCGGGTTTGTCGAGGAAGGTGCAGATTTTCAGGGAAGCGGGGCCGCGCTGGCGCAGCAGATCGCAGACGTAGGACAGCGTCCGGCCGGAATCGAGAATATCCTCCAGAATGACCACATGGCGGCCTGCAATGTCGTGATCGATGTCCTTGCGGAAGGTCAGCTTGCCTGTGGACTGGGTGCCGCCCTCAAAGGAGGTCACCGACATGAAATCCCACTGGCAGGGAATTTGAATGCAGCGGGCCATTTCCGCAAAAAAGGGGACGACACCTTTGAGAACGCCCACAAAAATGGGCTTTTTCCCGGCGTAGTCACGGCTTAACTCCTGGCCCAGCTCCACCAGGCGGGTATGGATTTCCGCTTCCGACACGAGCACACGCTCAATGTCCTGGGACATGTCAAAGGGATGGATCATAGTATCTGCACCTCTCCTTCTTTTGTATACAGGTTGATGGTGTAACAGTGTTGGCCCGGCCGGGGCAGAAAGGCCGGGTCCGCGCCCACGCCCCAGACGGCGGCAATGCGGCCATCCACTTCCAGAACAGGGATGCCGTCACGCAGGGGGGCGGGAATTTTTTTATCAATGAGCAGGGCTTTGACCGATTTGGTGCCGCCGGAACGGTGCAGCCGGTCGCCGCTTCGGCGGCTTCGCACCAGGGGCGGCGTGTCCAGTACCAGATGAAGCCCCGGAGCAGGGACATATGGGTGGGGGCCGTCACAGTGGAGGGTCCGGCCATCGGGAAGCGGCAGAACGCCGCCCAGGGGCAGCGGGGCCGGCTCCAACGGGACCGATACCGGAACCGTCGTACTGAGCAGGCCATACTGCCGCCGCAGCGTCACCCCCGGCAAATCGAGAGATGACGACGGCCCAGCGGTCAACAGGGCCTCCGCTGCTTCCAGATGGCGCAGAGATAAGTCCCTTGCGCCGGTTTCTTCCAACAGCTGCCGCAAAGCCCGCAGCCGTAGAGGACGGGGGGCTTCCTCCAGAGGGGCAACTTGCCAGCCATCGGCAGCAGCGGCGGTCTCCAACAGCCTATGCGCCAGGTCCTCCAGCAATGCTTCATCCTCCCGCAGCAGCAGGGAGGTGGACAGGGCTGCACCGCTCACCGACGGGTTTTCCCGGTACAGGGCTGGAATCACATCCAGCCGCAGCCGGTTGCGGCCGCAGAGGGGTACGCCGTTGGTGCCGTCCTCCACATGGGGCAGATGGTGCTCTGCTAAGTAGTCGAGAATCTCCTGTCGGTTGGTACACAGCAGGGGGCGAATGATATTACCCCGTCGGGGCGGAATGCCGCCCAGACCCCGCAATGCGCTGCCCCGAATCAAATGGAGCAGCAGCGTCTCTAAATTGTCGTCGCCGTGGTGGGCAGTGGCAATGGTTTCCGATGAGCCGAAAAAGTCATAGCGGGCTTTCCGGGCCGCCGTCTCCACACCGGTTCCCCACAGCTGCGCCAGAGCCGATACGTCGGCTCCGCCGCAGCGGAGGGGCACGTTCCAGGTTGCGCACAGGTCCCGGCAAAAGGTCTCGTCTCGGTCTGATTCCGCCCCCCGCAGATGGTGGTTGAAATGGACGGCGGAGACAGTGAGGGACAGGGGCAGATGCAGCAGCACATGGAGCAATGCCACCGAGTCGGCCCCGCCGGACAGAGCTACGGTGACGGCATCACCGGGGGCCAAAAGGCGTTGGGCCCGGCACCAATCCAATACCTTATCCGTCAGCATGCTTCCACTCCCGGTCGGCAAAAGAGGTGTACTGGGGCAGCCATTGGAGTTTGACGGTGCCGGTCTCGCCATGGCGGTTCTTAGCCACGATGCACTCGGCCACGTTCTTTTCCTCGGAATTTTCGTTGTAGTAGTCGTCGCGGTACAGGAACAGAACTTCGTCGGCGTCCTGCTCGATGGCGCCTGATTCACGCAGATCCGACAGCATAGGCCGTTTGTCGGCGCGGCTTTCGTTGGCGCGGGACAGCTGGCTTAGACAGATGACGGGGACGTTCAATTCCTTGGCCATGATCTTTAGAGCGCGGGAGATTTCCGATACAATCTGTACGCGGTTGTCGCTGGGCCGCTGGGAACCACCGGCGGAGGTCATCAACTGCAAGTAGTCGATGAGCACCAGACCCAGGTTGTCAATGCGGCGGCATTTAGCGTTCATCTCTGCTACGGTGATGGAGGGGTTGTCGTCCACGCGGATGTCCGTCTGGCTCAATGCCGTGGCGGCAATGCCCAGCTTGGTCCATTCCTCGTCGGACAGCTGGCCCGTCACCAGACTTTGGTTGTCTACAAAGCTCTCCGTAGCCATCAGACGCATGACCAGCTGCTCCCTGGACATTTCCAGAGAGAAAAAGGCCACGGTGCGGTCGGAATATTTTTTCGCCACGTTAAGGGCGATGTTCAGTGCAATGGAGGTTTTGCCCATACCGGGACGGGCGGCAATCAGCAGCAGGTCCGTCTTGTTGAGACCGTTGATTTTCTTGTCCAGGTCCCGGAAGCCCGTGGAAAGGCCGGGAATGTCGCTGCCGGACAATGCCAGCTCATTGAGCCGGTCGTAAACCTTCAGCAGTACGGTGCCGATGTGCTCCAGGCTTTCGCTGCTGCGGCCTTTCCGCAAGGCGAAAATCTTCTTTTCGGCGGCTTCCAGAATGTCCTGGGCCGTGCCTACGCCTTCATAGACGGTCTGGGTGATCTCGCTGGCGGCGGTGGCCACATTGCGCAGCAGCGCCTTGTCCCGAACGATTTCCGCGTACTGCATGACGTTGGCAGCCGTGGGGGTAATCTCCATCAGCTGCATGATGTAGGGGACCGACGTTTTTTCGTCGTAGACGCCCCGCTCTTTCAGCTTATCCAGCACGGTCACCGGGTCGATGACCTGGGAGAAGTTGAACATGGAGTAGATGGTCTCAAAGATGATCCGGTTCTGCTCCTGATAGAAATCCTCCGGCCGCAGCGCGCCGATGACCTCGGCCACACAGCGGCTATCAATGAGGATGGAGCCCAATACGGCCTGCTCCGCTTCCAGGGAATGGGGCATCTGCCGCCCTAACAGTTCATCCATATTGGGACTCCTTTCCTTGTAATGTTAGGCTTCCACCACTTTGGCGGTGATTTCGCCGGTGATCTCATGGCCCAGCTTGCACTTCATGGTGTAGGTACCGAAGGCCTTGATGGGTTCCTCCAGAACAATTTTCCGCTTGTCGATGGCAATATTGTGCTGGGCCTTGAGGGCGTCGGAGACTTCGGCGGAGGTGACGGAGCCGAAGAGACGACCGCTGCCGCCCTTGGCGGGCACGGTGACGATAATCTCCCGCAGCTTCTTGGAAATCTCCATGGCCTCGGCGCGCTCTTTGGCGGCCTTTTCAGCGGCGGCCTTGTCGTTCATGCGCATGGTGTTCAGGTTGTCGGCGTTGGCTTCCACCGCCAGCTTGCGGGGCAGGAGGAAGTTGCGGGCGTAACCGTCGGATGCCTCAATGCACTGGCCCTTCTTGCCCTTGCCCTTGACGTCCTGTAAGAGAATGACTTTCATAGCTTGATACTCCTTATTTTCCGTAGTCCCGGAGGACAACTGTATTGGTAAATTACTGGTCCTGTCCGTCGGACAGCCCCGTGGCAATGCACAGGACCGCCGCCACCGGCAGGATGAAGAATCCCAGCACACCGCCCAGCGTCAGGCCGCCGATGGCCAGGGAACAACCGGCTGCCGCCAGACACAAAAGGCCTGCCAGCATCCATTTCAGATTGGTTTTCATAATTTTTTGTCCGTCTCCTCGTTTTGATATTCTGTGTGAGAAGAATCGTCCGGAGGGGGCTTGTCGCCCTCGCCGGTGAAGCCGGTGCCGAAGCAAATCACCGCCACAAGGGGCAAAATATACCCTCCCACAATGGCAAACGGCGCGTTTCCCTGGCCCAGCATCAGACACCAGATGGCAGCTACACCGAGGAAGATGCCCAAGAGCATCCACTTCAAATCACGGTTCATGCCATCACTCCTCAAAGTATTTGTCAATGGACGCGATCAACTCGTGGAGCACGGTGTTCATATCCTTGCCGGTGATCTGACAGCCCGCCGTGGCCGCGTTGCCGCCGCCGCCCAGGGGCTCCAGAATCATCTGCACATTGGTGTCACCGATGGAGCGGGCCGACATAATGACCCGTTCCCCATCAGGGTAGAGGACGAAAGAGGTGTTAATTCCGGCGATGTTCAGCAGCTCGTCGGAGGCCTGGGCCGCAATGGTGCGGCTGGCCGTGTAATCCAGTGCAGCAATGGCGATATCGCCCCGGTAGAGCCGGGCCCGCTGGATGATCTGATAGCGCTGCAATGTATCTTTCAGGTTGTTCTGGAACAGTTTCTTTACGTCCACCGTATCCGCGCCGGTACGCCGCAGGAAAGCGGCGGCCTCAAAGGTCCGGGCGCCGGTGCGGACAGAAAAGTTCTTGGTATCCAGCACAATACCGGCCAGCAGGGCTTGGGCTTCGCCGGGCAGAATGTCCTTGGAATCGATGGCGTATTGCAGCAGCTCCGTCACCAGTTCCGAAGCGGAAGAAGCATACGTTTCGTGGAGGTTCAGCACCACCTGCTCAATATAGTCGGCAGCCCGGCGGTGGTGGTCGATAACGGCCACACGGGGAATGGACTCCAGCAGGGGCTTCGATTCCACCTGATCAGGCCGGTTGGTGTCCACCACAATCAGCAGACTTCGGGAGTCGGCCAGCAGCATGGCGTCATCCGGCGTCATAAAGGCGTCGGCATACTCCGGCAGCTGTTCCAGCTGGGCAATGAGCTCCTTGGCGGCGTTAACCTGCCGGTCAATGACAATGTGGGGCTGCTTGCCCTTTTTGCGGCACAGGCACACCACACCGGCGGCAGCGCCCACGGCGTCAATGTCGGCGTTTTTGTGGCCCATGACGAAGACTTCGCTGGACTGGGCGATCAGCTCTGAGAGGGAATTGGCAATGACGCGGGATTTGACCTTGGTGCGCCGTTCCGTCTCCTTGGTTTTGCCGCCATAGAACGTGAAGTTGTACCGGTCCTTGATGACGGCCTGATCGCCGCCGCGGCTCAGAGACATCTCAATACTCAGGGAGGCAAAACTGTAGTTTTCGGCAAACGTCGCGCCGTCCTTGCCAAAGCCCAGGGACAGCGTGGCGGCAATACCCGAGGGGTTCACCACCTCCCGGATGGATTCCAGAATGGAGAACTTGTCTTCCACGAATTTGGGCAGGTCCTTGGCCTCAAAGAGGAACAAATACCGGTTGCGCTCCAGCTTCCGCAGAAGGCCGTCCACACTGTCGGTCCAGGCTGAAAGGCGGTTGTCAATGGCGGCGTTGATGGAGGACACCACGCCGTCGGGCAGGTTGCTGACCAATTCGTCGTAGTTGTCCACCAACAGAATGGATACGATGGGACGGGAACGGATATACTCGTCCCGGACCTGCAACAGCTCCGTCATGTCCACCAGATAGATGGTGGCCAAAAACAGAGACGGGTCATACTGGTCGGAGTGGATCTGACTGCCCAATACGCGGTAGCGGCGATTGCCCAAAGCGTAGTCGCCGGGGCATTCGGGCTTACCCTCGGCCAGCCAGCGGATGGACAGTTTGGGCAGCACCGTCTCCAGCTTGGGACTGAAGGTGGAGGGCTTGAGACCGGTCAGCTGATTGAAATGGTCGTTGGACCAGAACACCTCATTGTTGGCAATGGACACAATGGCCATGGGCAGGGGCAGTTCGTCCCGCAGGGCCGTATCCAGGGAGGCGGTGGTGGATTGAATGTACCGGAGAATTTCCTTTTTCTTCCGAGCCGTGGAAATCCGGAACAGTACCAGCATCACCGCCGTCACCGCCAGTTCCACACCGGCCAGCACATACTGGCCCATGAGGGCCGCCACGCCGGACAGGATCAGCAGAACCACAAAATAGAGGGGGGCGCCGGGCACCAAAAACCGCATAAACGGGTTGTTCACAAGCCTTCACACCTTTCTCTTCCCGGGGATCATCTGCACAGGGTACAGATAGATTGTATTATAGCAAAAATCCTAGTAAAACTCAATGGAAACTGTCTGAAAATCCGTGGGATTTTCCGGGCTGCCGGCGGTGGTTCCGGGGCGCCGGAGAAAAATGTGTATACTTTTTCCCCCTGTTGTGGTATACTGTATTATACGGATCGCTTTTGCAGCGACATGGATTGTGCGTTATGCGCCCCAACGGCGCATTTCAATAGAGACTGTACGTTTTTATGAATATGGCGCGGCGTGGAAACAGGCGGGCGTCCGGTGACGGAGAAACGGGGCCGATTACCGGGATGAACGGGTGTCTTGGTTTTTGTGCGCTTTTTTGGCCATATTCCATGGGTTATAGTCCCTGATTTGCGAAAAACGCAGCCGGTTTTTTCACCGGTTTTACCACCGACGCCTGCCGGTACAAGCCGCCGGAGGCGTGATTTTAAAGGAGAAGTGATTATCATTGGCTGAAAAACTGAAAATTATGAGTCTGGGCGGTCTCAATGAGATCGGCAAGAATATGACCGTGCTGGAATATGGCCGCGACATCATCATTGTGGACTGCGGCGTGGGCTTTCCCGAGGGCGACATGTACGGCGTGGACCTGGTGATCCCTGATGTGACGTACCTCATCAAGAACCAGAACAAGATCCGCGGCATTTTCCTGACCCACGGCCACGAGGACCACATCGGCTCCCTGCCCTATGTGCTCCAGCAGATCAAGGCCCCCGTCCACGGCACCCGCCTGACGCTGGGCCTGGTGAAGCTGAAACTGGAAGAGCACAAGATTCTTGACAAGTGCAAGCTTATCACCCATGAGGCCGGGGAGACCGTCAAGGCCGGCAATTTCCAGGTGGAGTTCATCCACGTCAACCACTCCATTGCCGATGCCGTGGCCTTTGCCATTAAGACGCCCATCGGCACCGTGGTCATGACCGGTGACTTCAAGATCGATCCAACCGCCGAGGATGGTATGATTGATCTGGGCCGGTTCGGCCAGCTGGGCAAGGAGGGCGTTCTGGCTCTGCTGTGCGACTCTACCAACGTGGAGCGGGGCGGCTACACCGCCAACGAGATGGTGGTCACCGAGAGCTTTGACCGGCTGTTCAAAAACTGCGATCAAAGAATCATCGTCTCCACCTTTGCCTCCAACGCCTACCGTCTCCAGTCCCTTATCACCGTGGCCCACAAGTACGGCAGAAAAATCGCCTTTTCCGGCCGCAGCATGGAGAACATTCTCAAGGTGTCCACGGAGCTGGGCTATATGAAGCTGCCCCCCAAAACTGTGGTGGACATCAACCAGATTAAATCCATCCCCAAGGATAAGCTGGTCATTGTGGCAACCGGCTCCCAGGGCGAGGATATGTCGGCATTGTATCGTATGGCCTACGCGTCCCACCGGCAGGTGGAGATTCAGGCTGGCGACCGTGTTATTCTGTCGGCTTCCGCCATCCCCGGCAATGAAAAGGCCATCGGCAACATCATCAATGAATTGTACCGCAAGGGCGCCGATGTGGTCTGTGATAAGCTCTCTGAAGTCCATGTATCCGGCCACGCCTGCCAGGAGGAATTGAAGATCATCCACGGTTTGCTGAAACCCCGGTTCTTTATTCCCGTCCACGGTGAACAGCGCCATCTGCGCATCCACGCCAAACTGGCCGTCAACGCCATGGGCATGGACCCCCGCCACGTCATCATCTCTGATTTGGGCCGCGTCATTGAGCTGACGGGCCGTTCCTGCAAGCTGACGGGCACTGTCCCCGCCGGTAAGGTCCTGGTGGACGGCAGCGGCGTGGGCGATGTGGGCAGCGTGGTGCTGCGGGACCGCAAGCATCTGGCCCAGGACGGTATGCTGGTGGTGGTGGTGAACCTCAGCGCCGAGGATGGCTCCATCCTGTCCGGCCCCGATATCATCACCCGCGGCTTTATCTATGTGAAGGAGTCCGAGGAGCTCATGGACAATCTCCGGGAGATTACCTTGGGTGCTCTGGAGAAGTGCCGCAACCGGCATGCCCGCGATTGGGCTGCTATCAAATCGGCCATCAAGTCCGATTTGTCCCACTATCTGTTCAAGACCACCAAGCGGAATCCCATGATTCTTCCTGTTATTATGGAGCTCTGAGAAAGTATTGGCCGGGCCTGCGACGCAGGCCCGGCCTTTTTGCACTTTTGGGGCGGCCACCGCATAGAATGGACCAACTTTATAAAAATGAGGTGACCGCCATGGAACCAGATACTCCCCTGCAATGCTCCGGCGGCTGTGCCAACTGCCCCAGAAGGAAGCAGTGTGCCGCTGCCGCGCCCCAACCGGTGGAGCCGACGACCCCGGCTGCACCGCCCACGACGCCTGCCACACCGCCCGCAGCTCCCGCTGCGCCATCGTCAGAAAATGCCGCGTTGGAGGACTTTCTCAAAGAGAATCCCAGCCACGGCGTCCTGCGGGTCCAGGCCTTCCGGGGCAATCAGGCCATCCCGGTAAAAGGGGTCGACGTCACCGTCAGCCGGAGGCTGCGAGACGGTACAAATTATGTCTTTTACACCGGTACCACCGATGAAAGCGGACTGGTGGATGCCATTGCCCTGCCCGCCTCCGAGCGGCAGCAGTCGGTGGAGCCGGGGGAACCCCACCCGGATGCAGCCTACCAGCTGGTGGCCCGCCATCCGGAATTTGAAACGGTCACGGCCACGGTCAATATTTTTCCCGGCATTAAAACGGTGCAGCCGGTGCAGCTGCAGCTGCGGGAGGAATGAGCCATGTCAACGCCTGTGATCCCCGAGACCATCACGGTCCATCTCGGCTTGCCCGACGACAAAACGGCGCCCAATGTCCGGGTCCCCTTTGTGGATTACATAAAGAATGTGGCGTCCAGTGAAATTTATCCCACCTGGCCGGACGCGGCCCTGCGGGCCAACATTCTGGCACAGATCTCCTTTGCCCTGAACCGGGTCTATACAGAGTGGTACCGAAGTCGGGGGTATGATTTCGACATCACCTCTACCACCCAGTATGATCAGAAGTACATCCATGGCCGGGAGATCTTTGAAAACGTCGGCCAGATTGTCGATGAGATTTTTAATGACTATGTGGTGCGCCAAGGGACCGTACAGCCCTTGTTTACCCAGTATTGCAACGGTACCACCGTTACCTGTGACGGCCTGAGCCAATGGGGCACCGTGGATTTGGCAGAACAGGGCTTGGTGCCCTATGAGATTTTGCAGCAGTTTTACGGCGACGATATTGGCATTGTCCGGGACGCCCCCACAGGCCCCAATCTGCCGTCGTATCCCGGCAAGGCGCTGCGGCTGGGCGATGTGGGCGAGGAGGTGCGGACCATTCAGCGGCAGCTGAACCGCATTGCCCGGAACTATCCGGCCTTGGGCCAGGATTTGCCCCTTAACGGCATTTTCTCCGCCGCTACCGAGGAAATGGTGAAGAAATTCCAACAGATTTTCAATCTCCAGGTGGACGGCGTGGTGGGAAAGGCCACCTGGTACCAGATTAAAGCCATCTACAACGCGGTCAAGGGTCTGGGAGAACTGACCGGCGAGGGCCTCACCATCGACGAAGTGGACCGCATCTTTTCCAAGATTCTGCGCCAGGGTGACCGGGGCGACCCGGTGCGCATCATTCAATATTATCTGTCGGTGCTGGGATTCTTTGACGATACGCTGCCCAAGATTGTCATTGACGGCATTTTCGGCCCGGAGACGGAGCGGGCCATCCGGGTGTTCCAGCAGCAGCAGGGATTGACTGCGGACGGCATTGTGGGCCGGGACACCTGGGACGCCCTGACCAATGCCTATAATCAGGTGCGGGCGTCTCTGCCGGAACAATATCTCAGTGCGTCCGATGAGATTTACCCCGGCAAGTTCCTGACGCCGGGACAGGAGGGGCCGGAGGTGGCCAGTTTGCAGCGGCTTCTGCGGCGGGCCGCCCTCAATGTAACCTTTATTCCGGCGGTGACGGAGAACGGCGTCTATGACGCTGCCACCGAGGCTGCCGTCAAAGCGGTCCAGGAGCGGGTGGACCTGGAGGTGACGGGCATCACAGGGCCACTGACCTGGGCGGCCATTGCCGCCATCGCCCAGGGTGTATGAGACGAAACAATGCCAAAAGCCCACCGGCTGCGTCCGGTGGGCTTCTATCATGGGTATCGTTAACCGCTCTGACGGGAAACCAGCTGCCAGGGAATCACCTGGGATTGGCAGGGCTGGCCCTGCATCAGCCGCATCAGCAAATCGGCGGCCATATGTCCGGCGTTCTGCTGGCCGTGGGACAGGGAGGTGACGGGAACCGGGGAGATATCACAGTAGGGGCTGTCGTCGAAGCTGACCACCGCCAGATCCTCCGGCACCCGGACGCCCCGCTTCAGCAGCATGGCAATCAGCCGCGCCGCGATTTCATCGTTATAGCAGACCAGGGCGGTGCAGTGCTTGAAAATGCCGGTAATGTGCTGACAATACTGGTCATCATTGAGCAGCCGTTCCCGGTGCTCGGTGTTGTACCAGAAAATGTGGCGGTCCTCCAGAGGCAGACCCAGGTCCCGCATGGCCTCCATGTAACCGGCGTACCGCTCTACGCCCTGAATGTCATCGCTTTTAAAGAAACCGCCGATGGCTGTGTGACCTTTCTGGTGCAGGTATTCCACCAACTGGCGGCCGCCGCCGCGATTGTCGTCCATGACGGATACAGCGCTGTCCGCCAACTCCCGGTAGATGCCATGTAGAAAGACCAGGGGGACGCCCTGCCGGCGCAGCTGCTCGTACAGGTCCAGATTGGGAGAGGGCAGGCCCGTTTTGGTACCTTCCACCAAAATACCATCGGGCAGATTGCCCTCCAGCAGCGTCTGTAAAATCCGGCGCTCATTGCCGATTTGGTTCTGTGTGGCGAAAAGGGTGGGGGCGCCGTTGTTGGCAGCCAGCACCGTTTCGATTTCCCGCAGAATATTGGGGAAAATGTAATTGCTGATATAGGTGGTGACGACGGCCACGGTCCGCCGGGGGGTGGCTGCCGGACCGTGGGTGGCCAGGATATGGGAACCGCTGCCCTGCCGCCGTTCAATGAGGCCCTCACTGGCCAACAGACTCAGGGCTTGCCGTACAGTCTGACGGCTCATATGAAACTGGGAGCAAAGCTCGTATTCCGTGGGCAGCAGCATGGTGTCCCGATAGCGGCCGCTGCGGATTTCCTCCCGCAGCGTACCGGCCACCAACTGATATTTTGGTTGCATAGCTTCGGATTCTCCTTGTCGGCACGTCCGTGCCGCCGCACACGGCGGTACATGGCGTGCGCCATTCTGTGACCAAGCATATCACACTTGTAGTATGATGGCAAGACAAAATAATATTTGTATCATACAATCAGGATGAAACTGGGAATTCAATCGCAGAGAATCCAAAGGAACACCGTCAGAACTGCCGGAAAGTCTGCAGGAGAGACCGTACAAATTTATTTTAAAGCGAACAAAATACAGTCCAAATTTACTGTCTGTGCACTATGCCCAAATAGAAATAACGGACAAAATTGAGAAAATGTTGCGATATCTTTTAAAAAACTGTTAACGATCCAAGAATTTATTTAAAAAACAAAAAATCTGCTTTCATGAAGCAAAGTGCGCCAATTTTTGTATTGTTACAAAATGAGAAACATGAAATTGTCCGTACCTCTTATTGACATTTGCGGAGAAAAGCGTATACTAAGAACCATCAAACGGCCGGCTGCATCGGGAATGACTACCCGAGAGAGGCTGCCGGTCCATCATGAAATGGAGGAAAATTCATCATGAAGAAATTTGTTGCTCTGCTTCTTGCTCTGATGATGGTACTCGCCATGGGCGCTTGCAGCTCCAGCGGCACCACCACCGAGGACACTGCTGCCAACGACACCGCCACCACGGACGATGCCGCCACCACGGACGATGCCGCCACTACCGACGATGCCGCTACCACGGACGATGCTGCCACTGAGGACACCGGCGATACCGGCGCTGCCGACGGCGAGCTGATCAAGGTTGGCTTCGCTCAGGTTGGCCACGAGTCCGACTGGCGTACCGCTTCCACCAAGTCCGCCCAGGATGTCTTCACCGCTGAGAACGGCTATGAGCTGTCCTTCGTTGACTGCGACAACGACTCCGCTGTTCAGCTGGACGCTGTTCGTAACTTCATCCAGCAGGGTATGGACTACATCATCATCGACCCCATCGTTGCCACCGGCTGGGACACCGTTCTGACCGAGTGTGAGGACGAGGGCATCCCCGTCATCGTCATCGACCGTACTGTTGACGACTCCGACAAGTATGCTTCCTGGGTCGGCTCCAACTTTAAGACTGAGGGCCTGGCTTGCGGCGAGTGGCTGAAGGCTTACGCTGCTGCTCAGGGCATCACCGAGATCAACGCTCTGGTCATCGAGGGTTCCACCGGTGCTTCCGCTACCATCGGCCGTACCGAGGGCTTCAAGGAGATTGCTGACCGCGAGGGCTGGACCATTCTCGACTCCCAGAACGGTGACTTCACCGAGGCCGGCGGCCAGGAAGTCATGGAGTCCTACTGCCAGAGCTACAAGGGCCAGTTCAACGTGGTTATCTGCCAGAACGATAACGAGGCTTATGGTGCTATGACCGCCATGGATCAGGCCGGTGTCACCTACGGTGTCGGCGGCGACGTCATCCTGGTTTCCTTCGACGCCAACAAGGCCGCTCTGGAGCTGGTGAAGGAAGGCAAGCTGAACGCTGACTTCGAGTGCAACCCCATGGCTGCTCCCGACGTGGACGCTGTCATCAAGCAGCTGGAGGCCGGCGAGACTCCCGAGAAGGAGATCTACATGAACGAGACCTGGTTCGTTGCTGAGGATGTTGCCGGTGCTACCATCACCGTTGACGGTGCCGAGCAGGATCTGGTGGTTGTGACCCAGGAGGTCCTGGACGCTCGTCCCTACTAATTCTTTAGAATATCCCTAAATCGTGTTATACCCAGGGGAGGAACCCGGCGTTTCCCGGGGTCCTCCCCTTCAAATTTTGTAGAGGTGATCCGTTTTGGAAAACAACATCGTTTTGACCGCCCGCGGGATCTGCATGACCTTCCCCGGCGTCAAGGCCCTGGACAACGTGGACTTTACCCTACGCAAGGGTGAGATCCATGCCCTCATGGGTGAAAATGGCGCCGGTAAGTCCACCCTCATCAAGTGCCTCACCGGCATCAACGATTTTGAGGCCGGCGAGATCCGTGTGGACGGTGTGGACGGCCCGGTAAAGAACCGCTCTACCCTGGACGCCCAGCGGGTCGGTATCTCTACCGTGTATCAGGAAGTCAATCTCTGTCCCAACCTCAGCGTTGCGGAAAACCTGTACATCGGCCGCGAGCCTATGACAGCCTTTCACACCATCAATCGCCGGGCCATGTTCAAGCGGGCCGACGAACTGGTAAAACGTCTCGACATCCATGTGGATGTCACGCAAAATCTCGAAAATTACTCCCTGGCCATCCAGCAGATGATTGCCATTGCCCGTGCGGTGGACATGAACTGCAAGGTGCTGATTCTCGACGAGCCCACCTCCTCCCTGGACGACGGCGAAGTGGAGAAACTCTTCACCATGATGCGCAACCTCAAGGAACAGGGAGTTGGTATAGTATTTGTTACCCACTTCCTGGAGCAGGTCTACGCCGTCTGCGACCGGATCACGGTTCTGCGCAACGGTACGCTGGTGGGTGAATATCCCATTGCCGATCTGCCCCGTCTGGAGCTGGTTTCCGCCATGATGGGCAAGGACTTCGACGATCTGGTGGACATCCGTCCCGAGGGATACAACGAGCGCACCTTCGACCAACCGGAAATCGAGGCCCGCGGCATGAGCCATCGGGGCACCATCAAGCCCTTCGATCTGGATATTCGCAAGGGCGAGGTTGTGGGTCTCACCGGTCTGCTGGGCTCCGGCCGCAGCGAGCTGGCCCGCGTCATCTACGGCGCCGACAAGAACCAGACCGGTACTTTGAAGGTGGCCGGTAAGGAAGTCAAGATCAACCAGCCCATCGACGCCATGAACCTGGGCATGGGCCTGCTGCCCGACGACCGCAAGGCCGAGGGTATCATCGGCGATCTGTCCGTCCGGGAGAACATCATTCTGGCCATGCAGGCCAAGCGTGGCATGTTCCGCCTGATTCCCCGTGCCAAGCAGGAGGAAATTGCGGACCATTACATCCAACTGCTGCAAATCAAGACCGCCAGCCGTGAGACGCCCATCAAGCAACTGTCCGGCGGCAACCAGCAGAAGGCGATTCTGGGCCGCTGGCTGGCCACGGAACCGGATTTCCTGATTCTGGACGAGCCCACCCGCGGCATCGATGTGGGCACCAAGACGGAAATCCAGAAGCTCATTATCAAACTGGCCCAGGAGGGCAAGAGCATCCTGTTCATCTCCTCGGAAATCGAGGAAATGATCCGTACCTGTAACCGGATGGCCGTCCTCCGCGACGGCGCCAAGGTCGGCGAGCTGGACGGCGAGCTGACGCAGGAGCGCGTGATGAAAGCCATTGCAGGAGGTAGCAAGGAATGAACACCTTACGAAAAGCCACACGGCAACAGCTGTTTCTGCCCATCGTGTGCGTCATCCTGGTGCTGGCCGTCAACATGGTCTATGACGCAGCCCGTGGCGCAGGCATCTTCAACTTCTTCCACATCTATATTCAGAACGACCTGCTGCAGGGCCGTCTGATCAACATTCTCAACCGCGGCAGTGAGGTGGCCATTCTGGCCATCGGCATGACCCTGGTGGTGTCGGCTTCCTCCGGTACCGATATTTCTGTGGGCTCGGTCATGAGTCTCTGCGCCTCTTTCTGCTGCATGCTTATCGCTGGTTTCGGCGTGTCCAGCGTGGAGAGCGCCGACCAGTTCGCCATGCCCATCGTGGTGGGCCTCATCGGCGCTCTGGCCATGGGCGTGCTCTGCGGTGTCTTCAACGGCTCCCTGGTGGCCTATCTGGGTATCCAGCCCATGGTGGCGACGCTGATTCTCTGGTCCGCTGCCCGCGCTATCGGCCTGCTGCTGTGCAACAACCTGATTGTCTATATCCGCGTGCCGGAGTTTGGCGTCTACGGCGGTTACATCGGCTGTGTGCCAACCCCCATCATCATCGCCGCTGCCTGCGTGCTGGTGGTGTCCCTGGTGCTGAAAAAGACGGCCATGGGCCTGTACATCCAGTCTGTGGGCATCAACAAGAAGGCCAGCCGCATTGCCGGCCTCAACTCCCGCAAGATTATCTTCATCTGCTATCTGCTCTGCGGCCTGTGCGCCGGTATCGCTGGTATCGTGGCCTCCAGCCGTATCACCAGCGCCGACTCCAACAACATCGGCCTGAACATGGAGCTGGATGCCATCCTGGCCGTAGCCCTGGGCGGCAACAGCCTGGGCGGCGGTAAGTTTAACCTGGCCGGCTCCATCATCGGCGCCTACACCATCCAGGCCATTACCACCACCATGTACAACTTGGGCGTGTCCACGGAGGTTACTCCCGTGTTCAAAGCCGTCATCGTCATTCTCATCGTCGCCATCCAGGCGCCCCCTGTTAAGGCCTGGTTCAAGAAGCACAGTGCAGCCAAGGCTGCCAAGAAGGAGGTGGCCCGCGTATGAAAGCGCCCGCCAATGCCATCAAGCGCCGCAGCGGTTCCATCAATGGTCACACCCTGCTGATGCTTATTACCATTGTTCTCTTTATTCTGCTCTACGCCGGCGGCTGCATTGCCTACGCCGACAAAAACTTCACCCGTGTACAGACGTTCCTGAACATTCTGCGCTCCAGCGCGGGCCTGATCTGCGTCACCTGCGGCATGACCTGCGTCATGCTCACCGGCGGCATCGACATTTCCGTAGGCTCCCTGATTGCCCTGGACTGTATGATTCTGGCTATGGGCATGGGCGACTGGGGCTTCAGCGCCGTTGTCTCCATGGTCCTCGTCCTGGTACTGGGCATTGCCTTTGGTCTGTTCCAGGGCTTCTGCGTGGGCTATTTGCAGATTCAGCCCTTTATCGTCACCATGGCCGGTATGTTCTTCGCCCGCGGCATGACGGCGGTTATCTCCACCGATCAGCTGTCCATCACCGCCGAGAGCAGCCAGTGGTTCTACGATCTGGCGAACTACCGCATCTACCTGCCCTTCGGCGGTTATGTAAACAAGGCTGGTAAAATGGTTATGCCTTATATCGGCTGGGGCGTGGTAGTGGCTTTTGTGGTCCTCATTGCCATTTTCCTGGTCCTGCGGTATACTCGTTTTGGACGCTCCCTCTATGCGGTGGGCGGCAACGAGCAGTCCGCAGCCATGATGGGCCTGAATGTCAAGAAGACCAAAATGCTGGCCTATGTGCTGGCCTCCTTCCTGTGCTCCATCGGCGGCATCTGCTATGCCATGAACACTATGTCGGCCAACGTCAACCAGGCCACGGGTCTGGAAATGGACGCCATTTCCTCCTGCGTCATCGGCGGTACCCTGCTGACCGGCGGCGTGGGCAATGTGCTGGGCTCCCTCTTCGGCGTGCTCATCAACGGCACCATCTCCAGCATTGTGCAGACCAACGGCAAGCTGGCCAGCTCATGGCCCAACATTCTGACTGCCATTCTGCTGTGCTTCTTCATCGTCCTGCAGAGCGTCTTTGCCATCCTGAAGGATCGGAAGAAATAATCTAGGAGGATTATCATGCAAGTGCAAGAACTCATCGCCAACGGCGGCGCGTATCTGGGTCTGGAGCTGGGCTCCACCCGCATCAAGGCTGTGCTCATCGACAACGGCCACCAGGTGGTGGCCACCGGCAGCTATGGCTGGGAAAACCGCTATGAGGGCGGTTACTGGACCTACCATCTGGAGGATGTGTGGACCGGTATCCAGGCGGCCTATACGGAACTGGCCGCCGATGTGAAAAAGCAGTACGGCGTCACCCTGACCAAGCTGGCCGGTATGGGCTTCTCCGCCATGATGCACGGCTATCTGCCCTTTGACAAGAGCGGCGCCCTGCTGGCTCCCTTCCGCACCTGGCGCAACACCACCACCGGCCCTGCCGCCGAGGCACTGAGCAGCCGATTCCAATTCAACATTCCTCTGCGCTGGAGCATCGCCCACCTGTATCAGGCTATGCTCAATGGAGAGGAGCATGTGGGCTCCATCGACTTCCTGACCACCCTGGCCGGTTACGTTCACTGGAAGCTCAGCGGCAAGCGGGTTCTGGGCGTGGGTGATGCCAGCGGTATGTTCCCCATCGACAGCACCACCGGTGACTTTGATGAAACCATGGTGCAGAGCTTCGATGCCCTGGCCGCCGAGAGCGGTTACAGCTGGAAGCTTCGCGATTTGCTGCCCCAGGTTTTGTCTGCCGGTGAAGATGCCGGCTGCCTGACGGAGGAGGGCGCCAAGCTGCTGGATGTCAGCGGTAACCTCCAGGCCGGAATCCCCATGTGTCCCCCCGAGGGCGACGCCGGAACCGGCATGGCCGCTACCAACGCTGTGGCCGAGCGCACCGGCAACGTGTCCGCCGGTACCTCCATCTTTGCCATGATCGTTCTGGAAAAAGCCCTGTCCAAGGTCTATCCGGAGATCGATATGGTTACCACCCCCGACGGCAAGCCTGTGGCTATGGTCCACTGCAACAACTGCACCAATGAGATCAACGCCTGGGCCAAGCTGTTCGCCCAGTTCCACGAGGCCATGGGCCAGACGGTGGACATGAACAAGCTGTTCACCACCATGTTTGAGTCCGCCCTCCAGGGCGACGCCAACGGCGGCGGCCTGGTGCTGTACAACTACCTGTCCGGCGAGTCCATCACCGGTCTGGACGAGGGCCGTCCCCTGTTTGTGCGCGGTCCTGAGAGCGAATTCAGCTTCGCCAACCTCATGCGTACCCAGCTGTATTCCGCCCTGGCTACGTTGAAGCTGGGCCTGGATATTCTGAGCGGGGAGCAGGTGGCCGTGGACCGTCTGCTGGGCCATGGCGGCTTCTTCAAGACCCCGGTTGTCGGCCAGCGTATGATGGCCGCCGCGGCCAACGCCGCCGTCTCCGTCATGGAGACCGCCGGTGAGGGCGGCCCCTGGGGCATGGCGGTCCTGGCGGCCTACGCCGGACGCAAGACCCAGGGACAAACCCTGGACAACTATTTGGATACCTGTGTGTTCGCAGGTCAGAAGGTTACCACCGTGGAGCCTCAGGCCGAGGATCTAGCCGGTTTCAACGCCTTTATGGATCGCTACCGCGCCAATCTGCCCGTGGAGCGGGCAGCGGTGGAACACTATACAATCTAAGCTACATCGCAAAGGAGCAAATTCCCCATGAAAAATTACGAGTTTTGGTTTGTTGTCGGCAGCCAGTTCCTGTATGGTCCTGAGGTCCTGGAGACTGTGGCCAAGCGTGCCGCCGAGATGGTCGAGAAGATGAACGCCTCCGGCAATCTGCCCTATAAGCTGGTCTACAAGGTTACCGCCAAGACCAACCAGGAGATTGCCGAGGTAGTCCGCGAGGCCAACTACGACAAGAACTGCGCCGGTATCATCACTTGGTGCCATACCTTCTCCCCCTCCAAGATGTGGATCAACGGCTTTGTGAATCTGCAAAAGCCCTACTGCCACTTCGCCACCCAGTACAACCGGGAGATCCCCAATGACGAGATCGACATGGACTTCATGAACCTGAACCAGGCCGCCCACGGCGACCGGGAGCACGGCTTCATCGCCGCCCGTCTGCGGATGCCCCGCAAGGTTATCGCCGGTTACTGGCAGGATGCCGATGTCCAGGAGCGCCTGGGCAGCTGGATGCGTGCCGCTGTGGGCGTGGCCTTCTCCAAGGAGCTGAAGGTTATGCGCTTCGGCGACAACATGCGGGAAGTTGCTGTCACCGAGGGCGACAAGGTTGAGGTCCAGGCCAAGCTGGGCTGGCAGGTCAACACCTGGCCTGTGGGCAAGCTGGTGGAGACCATGGACGCTGTCACCGAGGCTGAGATCGACGCTCTGATGGACGAGTACAAGAAGTCCTACGACATTGCCACCGACAACATCGACTCCGTCCGCTATCAGGCCCGCGAGGAAATCGCCATGAAGAAGATGCTGGACGCCGAGGGCTGCATGGCCTACTCCAACACCTTCCAGGATCTCTACGGCATGAAGCAGCTGCCCGGTCTGGCCAGCCAGCATTTGATGGCCCAGGGCTACGGCTACGGCGGCGAGGGCGACTGGAAGGTCTCCGCCATGACCGCCATCATGAAGGCCATGGGCAAGGACGGCAACGGCGCTTCTGCTTTCATGGAGGATTACACCTACCATCTGGAGAAGGGCAACGAATATTCCCTGGGCGCTCATATGCTGGAGGTCTGCCCCTCTGTGGCCGCTGACCGTCCCCGCATCGAGGTCCATCCCCTGGGCATCGGTGACCGGGAAGATCCCGCCCGTCTGGTCTTCGAGGGCAAGGAGGGTGACGCCATTGTGGTCAGCCTCATCGACATGGGCGGCCGTCTGCGCCTGATCTGCCAGGATATCCACTGCGTCAAGCCCATCATGCCCATGCCCAACCTGCCTGTGGCCCGCGTCATGTGGAAGGCCGAGCCCAACCTGACCACCGGCGTCGAGTGCTGGATCACCGCCGGCGGCGCCCACCACACGGTCCTCAGCTACGACGTTACCGCCGAGCAGATGAAGGATTGGGCCACCATGATGGACATTGAGTTTGTCCACATCACCAAGGACACCACTGTGGAGTCCCTGGAACACGAGCTGTTCCTCAACGACCTGGCCTGGAAGTTGAAATAATCTCTGAATATTGATACAATGGGCCTGTTTATAAGCAGGCCCATTGTTCTAGCAATGTGTGTGGAATTGGAGGAAAAAAGTATGTTGGAAGCACTGAAAGAACAAGTCTGTAAGGCCAACTTGGAGCTGCCCAAGCATGGTCTGGTCACCTTCACCTGGGGCAACGTCTCCGGTGTGGACCGGGAGCAGGGTCTCATGGTCATCAAGCCCTCCGGCGTCAGCTATGAGAACATGACCGCCGAGGATATGGTGGTGGTCCGCCTCAGCGACGGTGCGGTGGTGGAGGGTAAATGGAAGCCCTCCAGCGATACCGACACCCATTTGGCCCTGTACAACGCCTTCCCTGCACTGGGCGGCATTGTCCATACCCACAGCCGTTGGGCGACCTCCTTTGCCCAGGCCGGTAAGGGGGTCCCTGCCTTCGGCACCACCCAGGGTGACTATTTCTATGGGGAGATTCCCTGCACCCGCAAGATGACCCCCGAGGAAATTGGCGGCAAATACGAGCTGGAGACCGGCAACGTCATCATTGAGACTTTCAACAGCCGCAAGATCGACCCGGCCCAGGTGCCCGCCGTCCTTGTCTACAGCCACGGTCCCTTCGCCTGGGGCAAGGACGCCATGGACGCAGTCCATAACGCTGTGGTTCTGGAGGAGGTCTCCTTTATGGCCTTCCACGCCATGGCGCTGACCCCCGGCCTGCCCCCCATGCAGCAGGAGTTGTTGGACAAGCACTATCTGAGAAAGCACGGCCCCGGCGCTTACTACGGCCAGGGCTAAGGAGGAACGGCTATGGAACGCAAGGCTTTTGGCATTCTGCCCGACGGCCGGACCGTGGAGGAATTGACCATTCGCGGCGGCGGTCTGACGGCTTCTGTACTCACTTGGGGCGGCATTCTGCGGACCTTGTGGGTGCCCACTAAGGACGGCTCCACAGTGGACGTGCTTCTGGGCATGGATACGGTGGGGGACTACTTGCAGCAGGATAAATACCTGGGCGCGCTGATTGGCCGCTATGCCAACCGCATCGGCGGCGCCAGCTTCGACCTGGGCGGCAAGATTTACCCCCTGGCGGCCAACGACGGCCCCAACAGCCTCCACGGCGGCCCCGGCGGTTTTGACCGGCAGATGTGGACCGTGGAGAATCAGATCGAGGACTCTGTGACCCTGACGCTGGAAAGTCCCGATGGTCAGGAAGGCTATCCCGGCAACTTGAGCGTCCGGGTGGTGTATCTGCTGGACGGCGACGGCCTGCATATCCGCTATGAGGCCACCACCGACAGCGATACCATCTGCAATCTGACCAACCATGCCTATTTCAATCTGAGCGGCCACAGCAGCGGCCCGGTGACGGACCAGGAGATTCAGATTTTTGCCGACCGTTATACACCCACTCTGCCCGGCTCCATCCCCACCGGCGAGATCGCACCGGTGGACGGTACGCCCATGGATCTGCGGGTGTCCCAGCCCATGGGGCTCCATGCCGACGATGATTTTGCGCAGCTGAAACTGGCTGGCGGTTATGACCACAACTGGGTCATCAACGGCCACGACGGAACCTTGCGTCCGGCGGCCCGGGCTGTGAGCCATCAGACCGGCGTGGTCCTGGAAACCCGGACCACCCTGCCGGGCATCCAGTTCTACGGCGGCAATTACCTGGACCATTGCCCCCGCGGCAAGGGCGGCGCACCCTATGCTGCCCGCTGGGGCTTCTGCCTGGAGACCCAGTTCTTCCCCGACAGCCCCAACCACGCCAATTTCCCCAGCGCCGTTTTGAAGGCTGGGGAGACGTACCGCAGCGAGACGGTGTACCGCTTCTCTGTGGAATAACATATGATAAAAAGTCAACGCCCCGACGACAGTCGGGGCGTTGTGCGTTTTTTTAAATGCGGATCAGCTCATACTGATCGGTACCCAGGCCGATTTTCACGCCATGGTCAATCTGGCCCCGCCAGTTGGTGTTGGGGTGGCTGGCCGTGAACACATCCTCAATGGACGGGTCGCCGTGGTCATCAATCCAGGTGTTTTGCAGTCTCGGCTGAGCCAGCACCGCGTCACAACAGGCCTTGTCGATGGCCACCGGGTCAAAGCTGGCGAACATACCCACATCCGGCACAATGGGGGCGTCATTTTCCGCGTGGCAGTCGCAGTTGGGGGAGACGCTGTTGACCAGGGTGATGTGGAAGTGGGGACGACCGTCCACCACGGCCTTGGTGTACTCGGCAATTTTGCCGTCAAGAATTTCACAGGTTTCGTCATGGGGCGAGACGATGGCGTCCACGGGACAGACGCCGATGCAGCGGCCACAGCCCACGCACTTGTCGTGGTCAATGAACATCTTGCCGTTGTCCTGGAGCTGGGGGGCGTCGTGGGCGCAGATCTTCTGGCAGCTGCCGCAGCCCACACAGTCGTCGGTGGTGTTGGGCTTGCCGGCGTTGTGCATGGCCATCTTGCCGGCCCGGCTGCCGCAGCCCATGCCCAGATTCTTCATGGCACCGCCGAAACCCGTCATCTCATGGCCCTTGAAGTGGTTCAGGGAGATGACAATGTCAGCGTCCATGACCGCCCGGCCAATGCGGGCCGTCTGCAAATACTGGCCGCCCACAATGGGCACCTCCACATCATCGGTGCCCTTGAGACCGTCACCGATGATAACGGGACATCCGGTGGTGATGGTGTTGAAACCGTTCATCTCCGCCGCCATCATATGGTCCACAGCGTTTTTCCGACCGCCCACATACAGGGTGTTGCAATCCGTCAAAAAGGGCTTGCCGCCCAGGTCCTTGATAAACTCCGCCACGGCCCGCACATAGTTGGGCCGCACATAGGCCAGGTTGCCCGGCTCACCAAAGTGCAGCTTGATGGCCACATACTTGTTGGTGAAATCGATGGTGTCCATGCCCGCCGTGGCCATGAGGCGCTTGAGCTTTTGCAGCAGATTCTCGTCACTGCTGGTACGAAAATCTGTAAAATATACCTTGGCTTTTTCCATGGGGTATTCCCTCCATATCGTAAAGAATCGATACCCCTATGGTAGCCAAAAAAAGCGACGTTGTCAACGGAAACGGCGGAGGATAACCCTCCGCCGTGCGTATATTCTGATTACATTTTCCCGCTGCGCACCGCCACCAGCTGGGCTGCAATGGACAGGGCCACTTCCTCCGGCGTCTCACCGCCGATGGGCAGGCCGATGGGCGACCACACTCGTGCAATGTCCGTGTCCGTAAAGCCCTGCTCCCGCAGCAGCTTGTTGGTCATGGCAATTTTGCTGCGGCTGCCGATGCAGCCGATGTATCGGGCCGGGGTTTTGAGAACCTGGGCAAGAATTTCCCGGTCGCTCTGGTGGCCTGGCGTCATGACCACCACATAGTCCTCCTCCGTGATGGTCACCCGTTCCAGTACCCGGTTGTAGTTGCCAATATAAATCTTGGCCGCCTGGGCAAAGGCCGGGGCCTCCACCGCATGGGGACGGCTGTCATAGATCACCGTGCGGAAATGGACTGTGTGCAGCAGGGGCACCAGGGCTTGGGCTACATGGCCACCGCCGAAGACGTACACCGTACCGGGAATCGTCAGGGGCTCACTGTATACGGTGGGTGTCAAAACCGACTGGGGACCCAGCAGGGGCTCCACAGGACCCTCCAGGGACAGAAATTTCAGCTCCCCATCCTCATAGAGACCCATGGCCGGAGCGTCCAGCCGCGTCAGCAGCCACGCCTTGCCGCCGGCAGCCAGACGGGCACAAACGGCATCCAGCAGGGGCAGACTCTCGCTGCCCATGGGCTGGAAATACACGGTCACCTTGCCGCCGCAGACCATGCCCAGGTCCGTTTTGTCGTGGTTGCTCAAATCAAAGTGATACTGTCCCGCTTCCTCGCCGCAAAGAAAACCCTGGGCGATTTCCGTGGCCCGAAACTCCACTGCGCCGCCGCCGATGGTGCCCACAGTGCTGCCGTCGTCAAAGACGGCCATTTTGGCACCGGCCCCGCGGGGCGTGGAACCGCTGCTGGCAATGATACTGCACAGAACCGCCCGCGCTCCGGCGGCCACCCGATCCCGCAGGGTATTGAACATCTGCTGCATATGGTTAACCCTCCAGTTTTCCGATGGAATTGGCCACCAGGGCCTCATACTGCTCCGTGGTCAGGTCGCAGTGGTAGAACAGGTCGAAGTATTTCGTCACTTCCTCCTGCAAATCGTAGTCGATGGCGTCGGGATACAGCACTGCACCCATCCACAACAGGCCCAGGTACCGCTGCACCGAGGGCGGGAAGCCCATCCAGTTGTACGGGCCCATGGGGGCCTCATAATACCGTCCCGTCTGAATGGCCGTCATCTGGGCATAGCCGTCGTTCTCCGCCACCGTGTCATAAATGCTGTCCGGGGCAAAGAGCAGCACCTCCGGATTCCACACCAAAAGCTGCTCCATGGAAACCTCGTTGCCGGTGCCCTTGGAAGAGGGGGATTCCACCACGGCCACATTGTTGGTCATCAGGTCCAGCAGCTCCGCGTGATAGGAGCCCTGGGCAATGACGTTGAGGCCCTGACTGCCGGTGACATACAGCACGTCCACCTTGTCCACGGAGGCGGCCAGCGCCTCGGCACGGGCATAGGTGTCTTCACAGTAGGTTGCCAGAACCTCGGCCTCATCGGCCCGGTTCAGCAGCTTGCCCAGCTGGCGGTAGGCGTCGCCCATGGTCTTGGTGGTGGCGGAGATGTGGACAAAGGGAACGCCGGTCTGCTCCTGCAAGGTGTCCAGGTCCTCCACGACCGTGTCCTTGGGCTCGCCCACATCAATGACCACCTCGGCGCCGCTGGCCAGCAGCGCTTCGCCGTTCATGGCCTCCTGACCGCCGTACAGCTGGCCCAACAGGGGCAGATTATAGTATTCCGTGTCCAGGAATTGGGCGGCGCTGTCGTCCCACTCGTTGGCAATGCCCACCAGCAGATCGGGGCACAGGGCGAACAGGACAATCTGGGCCATGGGGCCGGAGACGGCCACCTTGGTGATGTTGGCCGGGACCGTCACTGTACGGCCCACGCTGTCGGTGAACTCCACCGTCTCGGCAGCGTTGTCGGTGGGCTCAGTGGTCTCCTCCGTGGTGGGGGCAGTTTCCTCCACCGTGGTGTCCTGAGATGAGGTCTCCGGCTGCTCCGCTGCCGGGGCGGCACAGCCGCTCAGAAGCAGCAGGGCCAGAAACAGGGAAAGAATACGTTTTTTCATGGGGTTCCTCCAATCTCCGGAATGTCCGGTGCGTTCAATATGGTGATGATATAGGTGGTGGGAGAGGGGTAATACAATGGAAAGGTGTCATTCTCTCGCTGTTCCAGCCGGGGCAGCACCGTCTCTGCCGTCACAGAGGACGCGTCGCCGCCGCGGTTGTAGATATGAAAAAACAATACCGCGTCGTTGAGACTGCGGAAGGGCTGGCCCTTGTCTACGGCCACCTCGGTTTGGGAATAGGGAATGGAAAGGGCGTCCAACCGCTCCGCCAATCGTCCCGGCGACAACCGGCGCTGTCCGCCGTCCAGACTGAAGGCGTGGCGCTTGTTGGCCTTCTGCACTACGGCCACCGTGCCGCTGCACTGGCGGCGGGCCGCCGTCAAAATCTCGTCGGGCTGTCCAAAGGAACAGAACACCATGGATGCATAGGGCATGTCCGTCCGGCGGGACAGAATATCGGTGTGTAAAATCTCCGGCTGTTCCCCCTGCCGCCGTTGTTCCAGGGCCGCCAAAGCGTCCGCCGACAGGTCGGCGGCGATGACGCGGGAAAAGTGTTTTGTGAGAGCCAGGGACAGACCGCCCACGCCGCAGCCGGCGTCACAGATTTCGTCTCCCGGTATCAGCTGCCGCAGGGCGGCGGCCAGAGTTTCTGCCGCGCCGTTATAGTCCTCAGCGTCCACCATAAACCGGATCATGTCCGGCGTCCAGCGGAACATGGACCGGCGCACTGGGGCAATGAGCACACCGTCGTCGGTGTCCAGGAACCGGGCCGGAACACCGTACAGCTGCCGCAGCAGAGCCGGGGTCACCGCGTCCCGCGGCGGGCCGTCGGCCACAATGCGGCCTCCGTCCAACGCAATTACCCGGCTGGCATACAGCATGGCCTGCTGGGGATTGTGACAGGAGAGCAGAATGGTGTAGCCCTGCCAGGACAGGGCGGCAATCTGTTCCAACACTCGGACCTGATTGCCAAAATCCAGAGCTGAGGTGGGCTCGTCAAGAATCAAAATTTTGGCCTCCTGGGCCAGAGCACGGGCCAGCAGAACCAATTGCTGTTCGCCGCCGGACAGTTGGGCGAAGTTCCGCCCCGCCGCGTCCTCCATGTGGAGCTTCGACAGCGCCTCCATGGCCAGCTGCCGCTCCTTGCGGCCTGGCACGGCAAAGGGGCCCAGGCGGTGATTGGTACCCATGAGTACCACGTCCAGCACCGTATAGGCAAAGGCCGGGTGGTGGGCCTGGGGGATGTAGGCAATGCGTTCCGCACGCTGCCGGGGGGACCAGGCAGCAAGGTCCTGGCCGTCCAACGTCACCCGGCCTGTGTAGCCGTCCAGCAGACCCAAAAGGCAGCGGAACAGCGTCGTTTTGCCCGCACCGTTGGCGCCCAGCAGAAAAATCAGCTCACCGGGACCGGCGGACAGGCTGACGCCGTCCAGAATGGGGCGGTCGCCATAGGAAAACGAAATGGATTCCAGATTCAGCATGCGTCATCCCTCCCGCCCCGCAGCAGCAGTACCAGGAAAAAGGGGGCGCCCAGCACCGCAGTCAAAATGCCGATGGGAATTTCCACGGCAAGCAAATTTCTGGAAAGGTCATCCACCAGCAGCAGAAACAGCGCTCCGGCCACCATGGAAGCAGGCAGCAGGGCCCGGAAGTTATTTCCCACCAGACGGCGGCATAGATGGGGCATGACCAGACCCACCCAACCAATCATACCGCTGACGGCGATGGAAGCGGCGGTCATCAGTGTGGCGCAGAGAACCACCAGCAGCCGCAGCCGTCCCGGATGGACGCCCAACGCTCTGGCTTCCTCCTCACCCAGGGTCAGCAGATTGATTTTCCACCGCAGCAGCACCAGGGGAACCATCCCCAGGGCCATAACGGGGGCAATGCGCCACACCTCATCCATGGTGGTGCCGTTGAGACTGCCCAAAAGCCAGTAGGTGATGGCCGGTAATTGGTTGTTGGGGTCCGCCACCAGTTTGACATAGGAGGTGCCGGCGCTGCACAGGGAGCTGATGACCATGCCGCAGAGGACCAGATTGAGAATCCGGCTGCCGGGAGCCCGGCGGCCCACAGCGTAGACCACGGCCACGGTGCCGATGGCGCAGAGGAAGGATACCAAAGTAATGGCGTTGTGGGTCAATCCCAGGAGAATGGCGATGGCCGCGCCCATGGCCGCGCCAGAGGATGCGCCCAGGACGTCCGGCGACGCCATGGGATTTTGAAACACACCCTGATAGGCCGCACCTGCCCCGGAGAGACAAGCGCCCACCAGACAGGCCATGAAAATGCGGGGCAGCCGCAGATTCCAGATGGAGGTGACCATATTGGTGTCCCAGGTGGGCTCCCAGTGGAAAATGGGGTCTGTCAGAATTTTATAGGACCGGACCATCCCCACGCCGTAGCGGCCCAGGGCGATGGACAGAAAGACCAGTGCCAGCAGCATCGCCCACAGAACAATCAAAACGCGGGTTTGACGCTTCATAATGCCACCGCCTTGTCCAGCAGCCGAATCAGATGGCCGGGCAGGCCGTCGCGGCTGGCTTCCGTCACCGACAGCAGCAGGGCGCTGCGTCCGGCGAAATGGGCCCAAAAGGGGCAGTCGGCCCGCTGACGTACCACAGCCACCACCAGGGGGCTGTGGTCCATCAAGGCCAGAACGGCAGCCGTAAAGGCGGGGGAGCGGGCCTCCAGAAAGCCCAGTTCATCCAGCAGCGTCACCGTGCCGGGACGCAGTTCCGCTGCCGTCCGGTCAAAGGCATGGGGAATGGCCGCCGCGCCCTGCTCGGTACGGCGGGCCACGGTCCGCTCCGTACCGTTGTGGAGCAGCCGCAGCCGCAGTTCATCCCCCGCCCATCGGGTGGTAAAACCGCCCAGGGACAGGGGACGGGCAGCCAGGGCTTTCGTCAATACGGTGGTTTTGCCCACCTGTACGGGGCCGGTCAATAGGAATTCCAATCGCTCACCGCCTGTTCTATCGTGATACTGAATTGAGAATAACACAGGGGACAGGCGGTGTCAACCAAACAAAAATGCAGGTTGCAGGCAAAACGGAAAACGGGAGCGCCGGAGCGCTCCCGTTCAGGTTTTTTTCAGCAGCCGGATATCATTTCCGGCGAAGAGCAGCAGCTCATAGGTCCCCAGGAGCCGGGAGGCAATCTGGGGCGTGTAGCGCTGGCGGATTTCGTTGGTGGTCAGATTGGTGGAAATGATGGTGGGCCGTCCGGCCATGAGCCGTCCGTTGACCAGGCTGTAGAGGGCCGACAGCGTAAACTGGGTAGTCATTTCCGTACCCAAATCGTCGAGAATCAGCAGGTCACAGTGGAGATACTTGGCGGTTCCATGGCCGCCGCCGCCGAATTTCTCCGCTTCAAAATCGGAGAACACCTGTCCCGCCGTCTCATAAACCACGGCATAGCCGCCGTCAGCAACCGCGCGGGCGATGGCGGCAGAGAGAAACGTCTTCCCCAGTCCCGTACCGCCGGACAGCAGCAGGGATGGCGACTGCACTGAAAATTCCGCCGCATAGCGGCGGCAGCGCTCATAGACATGGCGCATGATCGCCCGTGGGGAGTATCCGCCCAGATTGGCATCCTCCATATCGGGATACAGGTCCAGACGAAAGGCGTCGAATCGCTCATTGCCGCTGAGCAGGCTCGACAGCTCCTTTTTCTGCTCCTGACGGCACAGTTCCGCCAGACATTCACACATGCGCTCGCCCACGTACCCGGTGCCGCCGCAGACGGCACAGATGGGCTCGGCTTTCAGATCGGACTCGTCGATGCCCTCAGATTCCAGAATCCATGCCCGTTCCCGCTGGAGCTCCAGATTGGCCTTGCGCATTTGTTCCACGGTCTGTGTGGGGTCTTCGCCCCGCCGAAATGCCGCCGTCATGACCTGGGCTACCGTGGCGCGAAGCTGCCGGTCAATTTCCCGCAGCCGGGGGTGGGCGTCGTAGATGGCGGCAATGCGCCGGTCGTTCTCCTGGTCCCGGTTGGCTCGTGCCGCCGCCAGACGGGCTCTGGCCCGGCGCAGCACTTGATCGGAATAGGGCATGATGAATCCACCTCCGTGTTACTGATTCAGCAGCCGCCGCAAGGCGTCCTGCTCCAGAGAGCCAAGAGGCCCCTGTCCGGCGCTGCCTGCCGGGGGCCGCCGGTTGCTGTTCTGGTAGACGGCTTGTTGGCTCCGCTGGTCGCCGCCCTCCACCTCCTGGACCGTGTGCAGCCCCTTCTCGTGCCAGGATTTCAGAATGGAGTTACAATAGGGCCACTTCATGGCTCCGGTGTTGAGACACGTCTTTTCGTAGGCCATGGCAATGACATCGTCGCCAAAGCCCCAGTCCAGCCATTGGCGGATATACTGCTCCTCGGCCCGGGTCAGCCGCCGGTCTCCCAGCTGGAGACGCTGCTGGACCCGTGCTATGATCGTCTGCTTTTGCAGTTGAGTCTGCATATAAAAGGCTGCGTCCTCCAGGGTGTCAATGCCCTGGTCGGCCCAGTAGTATGCTTCTTTTTCAATGGTCCGCAGAGACGGCGCCCGAACAAGCCCTCTGGCCCGGCTGCGCTGAATGCAATATGTAATCAGTATGCCGATGACCTCCGTGGGCAGCCCCAGGTAGTCGTGGAGGGACAGCAGAATTTTCAGTTCCTCCGTGGACAGCACCCGGCCCAGACGCCGCTGGGCCTCACCCACCAGCAGACTAAAGCTGTTGCCCCGTTCTGTGGCCCGCAGGACGTCGGCCTCCGTGTATACCGGCGGCTGATCCCGGACGATGGGCCGTTGACGGGGATCCTCCAACAGACCCAGCTGCCGCAGAGAGGCCATGGCTCCGTCCACCCGGTGGGCGGGCCAGCGGAGGGCTTCGGCGGCGGCGGCCGGGTCCGCGCCGCTGCGGAGATACAGATACAGCAGCGCCCCGTCACCGGAGCCCGCGCCCAACAGGCGGCGTACCTCCGAGAGGGGCAGGGACAGGACAGGTTCATTCATGGCGCTCGGCTCCTTTCCGACAAAATGGGCAAAATTTCGTATCTTAGATTATAGCATATTCGGCCCTGCTGTTGCAACGGGGAAACGTTTGGTATCAACAGGCTCAAGAGGAAAGATTTACTCGATTTTTTCAAAAAATCGCAGGGGTCCAGGGGGGCAGCGCCCCCGTTCGCCCGCCGCAGCGGGCGAAATACTCAAACGTCTTAAAGCGCCATCCGCAGATGGCGTACCCCCGGCCAACGGCCATGGCCCCCGACGCCGCCCTGCGAGGGGGCGGACGTCGGGGGCCATTTCGGTAACAGGGAATCTTACAGCCGCTTGGCAATGGCACGGGCGGCCTGGACGCCGGAAGCGCCGGCCTGGGCCAGACCGCGGGTGATACCGGCGCCGTCGCCGATGGCGAACAGGCCCGGCAGCTGGGTCTCCAGCTCCTCGGTCAGCTGAATGCGGGCGGAGTAGAATTTGACCTCCACACCGTAAAGCAGCGTGTCATAGTTGGCGGTGCCGGGAGCGATCTTATCCAGGGCATAGATCATTTCAATGATGTTGTCCATGTGACGCTTGGGCAGCACCAGGCTCAGATCACCGGGCGTGGCGTTGAGGGTGGGACGGGTGAAGGAGTGTCCCATGCGGTGCTCATTGGTGCGGACGCCCTTGATCAGGTCACCGAACCGCTGCACCAGAACGCCGCCGCCCAGCATGTTGGACAGGGAGGCGATGTGCTTGCCGTAAGTATAGGGCTGGTTGAACGGAGAAGTGAACCGGTTGGACACCAGCAGGGCAAAGTTGGTGTTTTCAGACCGCAAAGCCGGGTCGGCGTAGGAGTGGCCGTTGACGGTGATCAGGCCGTCCACGTTCTCCGCCACCACATGGCCGTAGGGGTTCATGCAGAAGGTGCGGACCGTGTCACCGTACTGCTTGGTCCGGTAGAGCAGCTTGGACTCATAGACCACATCAGTAATGTGCTCAAAGACCTTGGCGGGCAGCTCCACACGAACGCCCAGATCCACCTGATTGTTGGTCATGTCCAGGCCCAGTTCCCGGCAGCGGTCGGCGAACCACTCGGCGCCGCAGCGGCCGGGGGCGCTGATGCAGAAGCGGCAGTCCAGCGTCTCGCCGTCGGCCAGAGTCAGACGGTAGCCGCCGTCCACGGCCTCAATCTTGTCCACATGGGTCTTGAAGCGGAACTCGCAGTTCTGATCCCGCAGATACTCGTAAATATTAGTGAGGATTTTCAGATTGCGCTCGGTGCCCAGGTGCTTGCAGCGGGCCTGGAGCAGATGCAGGTCATTTTCCAGCGCCTTCTTTTCAATGGCGCGGGCGGCGGGGGTGTCGGTGGAGAAAATCTCCTTGGTGGCGCCAAACCGGACGTTGACGCTGTCCACATAGTCGATGAGGTCCAGCAGGTCCCGGCTGTCCAGATAATCGCCCAGCCAGCCGCCGAACTCCGTGGTAAAGTTGTACTTGCCGTCGGAGAAGGCGCCGGCGCCGCCGAAGCCGGACATGATGGAGCAGGGCTTGCAGGAAATGCAGTCCTTGACCTTTCCGGCCACAATGGGACAGCTGCGGTGGTAGATGTCCTGGCCCATCTCCAGAATGGTGATTTTCAGATTGGGCTTCAGCTTCAGCAGTTCATAGGCTGCGTAGACGCCGGCGGTACCGGCGCCAATGATGGCTACATCGTAAGTCATGACAAAAACTCCTTTTTGTTTTTTCCAATTTGCAGATGGCACACTCAGCCCACCACGGTTTCCCCGGGCAGATCATCGGTGGGAGCGGCCTTGAAATACTCGTCCATGACGGCCACGGCGGCCTGGGCCAGATTACCGCCCTGGGCGCCCTTTTCCACATAGACGGTAATGGCAATCTGCGGGTCGTCCATGGGGGCATAGCAGACGAATGCGCCGTGGGCGGAGCCGGTGGAGCCGTGCTCCGGGGTGCCGGTCTTGGCGCAGACGGCTACGTCATAGTTTTTGAGGTAGGTGGAAGCCGTACCTTCGGTGACGGCCAGACGCATACCATCTTCCACGGCGGCCATGGCCTCGTCGGAGAAGGTGTAATTGTTGGCCACCACAGGCTCATTTTCCACCAGCGTTTCCGTGTAGTCGGAGGAGACAATGCGCTTTAAGAACGTGGCCTTGTATCGCGTGCCCTGGTTGGCCAGGGAAGCGGTGTAGACGGCCAGCTGCATGGGCGTAAAGCGGTTTTCCGACTGGCCGATGGCGGCGGCGATGGTATCGGCGTCGTACCAACCGGCCAAGTCCGGGTTGTCTTTGTGAACCTCAGCCTTGGTTTCGGCATTGGCACGGTAGCCAATGGACTCACCGATTTCCACGCCGGTGGGTTCACCCAGACCCAGCTGCTTGGCCACATTGTCAATGGCGGTAATGCCCGTGCGGCGGCCTACCTCGTAGAAGTAGTAGTTACAGGACACCGAAAGGGCCTGCATTATATTGATGACGCCGTGGGTGGTGCCGGTATTGGTGTAGATCAGACATTCGGGCTGATACGTTTCAAAATAGGTGTATTTGCCCAGGTCGTCGATTTCATAGAACCGGCCGATACCAGCACTGTCAATGGCGGCGATGGAAGTGACCATCTTAAAGGTGGAGCCGGGGGGCATGGGGGCTTGCAGCGCCCGGTTGTAGTAGGGTTTGTAGGGGTCCTCACTGAGAGTGGCGTAATCCTCGTAGAAGGTTTCCAGGGAGTAGGTGGGGTAGCTGGCGCAGGCCAGCACCTCGCCGGTTTTTATGTCGATGGCCACCAGTGCGCCGCCCTCGGCATCCTGGCCCTTACCTTTACCGTCGCTGGAAGAAGAGGAGGACAGACCGTTTTCCCGCAGGTCCAGAATGATCTTCTCCAGCGCCTCCTCAGCGGCGGCCTGGAGGTTGATGTCAATGGTCAGCATCACACAGTCTCCGGCCTCCGGTTCCACGGCCCAGTATTCGTCCAGCACTTCGCCGTCCTCATTGACTGTGGTGACCTTGGTGCCGTCAGTACCGTGGAGCTCCGGCTCAAAGGCCAGCTCAATGCCCGATTTTCCCACGGTGGCGTTCATGGGGTAACCCAGGTCCTTATAGGTGGACTGGTACTCGTCGGCCCACATGGTGCCGAGATAGCCCAGAATGTGGGCGGCATACTCTGTGTTGTGGGAGCGGACCGTGGAGGTCTGCACATTAAGGCCCGGCGTGGCCAGCTCCATGATGGCCGACAGGGTATCGGTGTCGGCGTCGGCCAAAAGGGTATAACTCTCCAGACCGGTGCCCTCCACAGCCAGCAGGGCCAGCTCATACCGCAGACCCGTCACCAGCCGTTTCTGATGATCGGTCCAGTCTGAAGGGATACCGAAAATCTTTTGCAGCTCCTTCATCAGAGTTTGGGGGGACATGTCCGGGTCGAGACTGTAGGCCGAAAGGAATTTGCGGAAATTGTTCTGCCAGTTGGAGTCCAGCTCGTCCAGGGTGTAGGTATAGGGTGTGGTTTTGGAGATGGGCAGATGGTCCGCGTAGTCCGCGCCCAAACTCTCGCATAGCTCCCCCAGCTCCAGAAGCCGTTGGTTGGGGTCGTCGGCGTTGAGGAGAATCACCCGGTTGAGCTGAATGTTGTAACTGGCCCGGTTGGTCACCAGTACATTGCCGTTGCGGTCCAGAATGGGACCGCGGGCGGCCTGGACCACCGTGCGGTAGGTATAGGAGCCGGGCTCCTGGGTGGCCTGGGACTGGAGCTTGAACAGCTGGGCGCCGTATGCACCCACCAGGGCCAGAATCAGCACAATCGTAACAATGACGCGAAATCGTGCCTTACGTTCCATGACGGTCACCTGCCTTTGCGATCTTGCCGGTCAGCCACCAGAACAGGGGCGTGGTCAGCAGTGAAAAACCAATTTGCAGCAGCACCAGCCGGGAGGCATCGGCGGGCATGGGCGATCCCAGGAACAGCCGTTGAACGTAGACAGCCCCTTCACAGAGGACCAGATTCAACAGACTGCCGCCGACAGCGGGCATCAGGGAGCGGGTCACATAGGCGCTGGTGATATATCCGGCCACCATGGAGCCCAGGGGCAGGAGAAACACGAACACCGCGCCGCCGGAGGCGCCCGACAGGGCCCAGAATGCGGCGGTGATCAAAGCGAACAGTCCACCCTGCTCATGGCCCTCCCGACAGGCCACGCAGGCGGCGTAGACGGGCAGCAGGCTCAGTTTGGTGCCCAGGAAGGTGCGGTTGCCCAGCACCGAGGTGGACAGCAGCAGCACCAGAAGGAATCCGGCGCTGTAGAGACTCCAGCGGAGGAAATTGCGTTGGCGTTGTGTCATGGCGGTCCCTCACGACTGGTAATCGGCGATGAGGAACACCTGTTCCAGATCGCCCAGATCGGCGGCGGGGGTCAGCTTGGCGAACTTGCCCACGCCGGTCTCATCGTGTCCGGCGTCGGAGATATAGCCCAGCAGCAGGTTCTTGGGGTAGAAGGTGGAACCGGTGGTGACCACCTGATCGTTGTTTTTGAGCACCGCGCCGGTGGACAGGTAATTCATCCGCAGCGTGCCGTCCTTGTCGTAGGAGCCCTGGACCACGCCGGTGTAGCCGGAGGCGGCGATGGAGGCGGAAATCTCCATGGACGGGTCCAGAATGGTGGTCACCGTGGCCCAGGTGGGCCCGGCTTCCGTGACCATGCCCACCACCTGCCCGTAGGCGGTGACGGCACACATGCCCTCTTCAATACCGGCCTCGGTGCCGCGGGAGATGGTGCAGGCCGTTTTCCAGTTGGAGGACTCCCAACTGGTGACATAGGCCGAACGGAAGGTGAAATCCGGATGGTCCTCCTGGAGTCCCAGCAGGGCCGTAAGGTATTCGTTTTCCCGTTCATACTGGGCCACGTCCCGGGCGTCCTCTTCCAGCTCGGCCACCCGCTGCTTGAGCAGCTCGTTCTCGGCCTCCAGGGCGTCATAGCGGAACAGGTAGTCGTAGAACTGCTCCACCTGCCGCACCACCGCCGCCGTGGCGGCCCGGAAGGGCGACAGCACCAGTCCCGTGACCTGCTGGCCCAGGGTCGCGCCGTCGCTGATGACGCCCACCACGGCAAAGAGGATGGCCAGGCTCATGGCCGCGGCCAGAATCATTTTGACCCGGCCGGAAAAGAATTTTTTCAATGCAGTTGCACCTCAGAACTCAAGTTACGTCGGCCTGTCCCAGAATCTCCACGCCCAGATGGCGGAGCATGGCGCACAGGCGGCAGATGGGGAGCCCCATGACATTGTAATAGTCGCCGTCCAGCCGTTCCACAAAGAGACCGGCCAATCCCTGAATGCCGTAGGCGCCGGCCTTGTCCATGGGCTCGCCGGTGGCCACATAGGCGGCGATTTCCTGTTGGGACAGGGGGCGGAACCAGACATGGGTCACCACCGTATCGGTGACGGTGCGGCTGCCCCGGCGGACGGTGACGCCGGTCATCACCTGATGGTCCCGGCCTGACAGGGATGTGAGCATGGCGGCGGCCACCTCGGCGGTGCGGGGCTTGCCCAACACCCGGTCTTCCAGAACCACCACCGTGTCGGCGGCCACAATCACGGCGTCGTCACCAGCGGTTTCCACAATGGCGGCGGCCTTCTGAGCGGACAGACGGGCCACCTCGTCAAAGGGTTTCTTTTCCGCGTCCATGGTCTCGTCGATGTCAGCGGCCGAGACCGTGAAGGAAAGGCCCATACGGGCCAACAGCTCCCGCCGCCGGGGCGACTGGGAGGCGAGAATCAGTTTCATATCAGCAGGGTTCTCCTTATCAGTAATTACATAGACCTTTAACTATAGAATTATACACGAAACGCAGCAGAAAACGCAAGCCCCACAAGAAAAAACAGGGGGACTGCCAACTGTCCCCCTGCGAACTACATTATTCCACGCCCCGGACATAAAGTCCGCGGGTGTGCTGGCCGGGATCGAAGACGCCGCCGCTCTGCCAGGCACGGATCACCAGATCCACCTCTCTGGGATTTTCCGTGGTGAACAGCAGCCGGTGGGCCCACACGCCCAGGACACCCAATTCCTTGTGACGGTCCAGCAAGAACAGCTTCCGGCCATTGAGGACCACGCAGCGGCAGGTGCCGGGGTCCGGCAGAATGGGGAACTCGGCTCCCGTCCGGTCCACCAGACTGGTGGGCTGGCCGTGGCAGTTGCAGACGCCGGTGCGGTTGCGGATGAGACAGCTCTCCGTCAGCATCAGGGGCAGGCGGCCATAGACCAGCAGCTCCGTGGGCAGCGCCTTACCCAAATCCCGAATCTGGGCCAGCCGCAGTTCAAAGGAGGCCGTCAGGGAGCGGAAATGGAGCCGCCGCACCTGCTGGGCCGTCAGCGTGTTGCACACATTGAGACCGAAGTCACCCCGCAGCTCCATCCCCAGCTCCAGGGCTGTGATGATCTGGCCCAAATTGCCGATGAGGACGGAGGAAACACCCAGCTGTCGGACGGCTTCCAACTGACGGCGCACCTTGCGCCACTCCCGGTCCCAAACCACTCGGGGCAGCACGGCGCAAACCTCTGTCCGCTGGCACAACGCTCCCACCTGGTCGGGATGGTCGGCCAATTCGCTGACAGGCACATAGAGCACTGAGGGCCGGGCTGCCAGCAAAGACGGCGTTACCTGCTCCAGAGACCGGACCTGTACCGTCAGCGCCGGACGGCCGCTGTGGGCGGGCCAGGCGTGGGCAGGGGTGTAGCCCTGGATAGGCACTCGGGGCAGCTGACCCCGCAGGGCAGACAGCCGAATCAGCGCCTCCCGGCGCAGACCGTTGACCACGCTGGCCGGAACCATCAGGCCGGGGGCCACCTGGGCCTGGACCTGACGGCAGACGTAAGGGGTACCGCCGGTTTTGGAAAGGCGCGTTGTCAATTCCTCTTCCGTTACAGGGCGGCTGATGGCCTGTTCGGGCACGGGACCTTCGGCCCGGCATACATGGCCGGACCAGTCGGCCACCAGCAGCGTCACCGGGCGGCCCGGCTGCACATCAATCTGGAACCGTACCGGAACCCGGGATACCTCGCCGGTTTCGTAGCTGGCGCGGGCCTTGGCCAGCAGTTGTTTGTCCTCCCGTTCGCCGGTACGGATGCCCAGCATGGAGCGGTCCACCTGATCCCGCAAATACCCGTCGGTAAAGCCCTGACGGGAGAAAATGCCCTGGAGCTCCTCCAGGTCCTTGCGGGAGACGGGCTTGCCGTCCAGGGCCGCCCGGTAAATGCGGGTCACCACGGCCACATATTCCGGCCGCTTCATACGGCCCTCCAGCTTCAGGGAGTGGACGCCCATGGCTTCCAGCTTCAAAAGATGCTCAATGGCGCAGTTGTCCTTGAGGCTCAGGGGGTACTGCTGCTGATAGCGGCTATAGCCGCAGGGGAGACGGCAGGGCTGGGCGCACTGGCCCCGGTTGCCGCTGCGCCGTCCGATGACGGCGGAAAAGTAACATTGTCCGGAGTAGCACATGCAGAGGGCGCCGTGGCCGAAAACCTCAATTTCCACGGGACTTTCCCGGCAGATGGCGGCAATTTCGCTTTCCGGCAGCTCCCGGGCCAGGACCACCCGGCTGCATCCCAGTTTGGCGGCCAGTTTGACGCCGTCCAGATTGTGAATGCTCATCTGCGTGCTGGCGTGGACTTCCACCGTGGGGGCGATTTCCCGGCACATGGAAACCAGCCCCAGGTCCTGGACAATAAAGGCGTCCACACCCAGCTGGGCCGCCCGGCGAATCAGTTCCGCCGCCTCGGACAGCTCCCGGTCAGAGGCCAGGGTGTTCAGCGTCAGATGGACCCGGACGCCGCGGACATGGCAATAGGTGACGGCCTCTCGAAGGTCGTCCAGGGTGAAATTTCGGGCGCCCATGCGGGCATTGAAGCCGCCGGCGCCCAGGTAAACGGCATCTGCGCCGTTCTGGACCGCAGCCCGCAGGGCCTCCATGGAGCCTGCGGGGGATAACAATTCGATCATCTATATCAACCTCTCATACGGAGAACAACAGGGGTTCTGGAATATGTCAACCAGTATACCATATTTAGTGTCTGGAGAAAAGAGAAGACACAAGAAAAAGTTTACATAAAATCAAAACGGTCTTTCAGCAAAAACTTACAAACGGCCCGCCGTCCGCCCTTTACAAGAGCCGGGAAAATGGGGTATGATAAGAGCAATCTGGCTCGATTAAAAGGAGGATGCGCCATGCATCACGGATATATTTCCTGCGCCTGTGCCGCCCCGGCTCTGCGAGTGGCCGACTGTGCGTACAACGCCGCCGAGACGGTGAAATGGCTGGAAGAAGCCCATGCTCAGGGGGTCCAGCTGTTGGTCTTTCCCGAACTGGGACTGACGGGCTACACCTGCGGCGAACTGTTTTTGCAGAAAACCCTGCTGGACGGGGCTATGGACGCCCTGATGACCGTCAAGGAGGCCACAGAGGGCAAATCCATGGTGGTGTTCGTGGGCCTGCCGGTCCAGTGGAACCACAAGCTGTACAACTGTGCCGCCGTGCTCCATGACGGCTCCATTCTGGGACTGGTGCCCAAAACCCATCTGCCCAACTACGGTGAATTTTATGAGCAGCGGTGGTTCACCCCGGCTACAGAGGATCTGTGCGTCACCCTGGACTTGGGCGGCGAAGCGGTGCTGCTGATGCCCAATCAGATTTTCCCGTGCCTCAACGTACCGGAATTGGTGCTGGGCTGTGAGCTCTGCGAGGACCTTTGGGCCCCCAACCCGCCATCGGTACAGCAGGCGTTGGATGGAGCCACGGTCATCGTCAACCTGTCGGCGTCCAATGAGGTGGTGGGAAAGGACAGCTACCGCCGGGATTTGGTGAAAAATCAGTCGGCCCGGTTGTCCTGCGCCTATCTCTACTGCTCCTGCGGCGACGGGGAATCCACCACCGATCTGGTGTTCTCCGGCCACCAGCTGCTCTGCGAGGACGGAACGCTGTTGGCTGAGCGGCGGGACCGGACCCCCGGTATGGTGAAAACGGAGATTGACGTTCATAAGCTGGACGGCGAGCGCCGCCGCCGCAACACCTTCCCGGCGCAAGCCGTCCGTAAGGGAGAGAGCGCCGCCTTTTATCTGGAGGAGTGGGAGACAGTGCTGACCCGGTTTGTGGACCCCATGCCCTTCGTCCCCGCCGACACGGCGGCCAGAGATGGGCGCTGTGAGGATATTCTGAGCTTGCAGGCGGCGGGACTGCGGAAACGCATTGAGCATGCTCACGCGAAAACGTGTGTGGTGGGCCTGTCCGGCGGTTTGGATTCTACGTTAGCCCTGCTGGTAACCGTCCGGGCCATGGACAGTTTAGGCCGGGACCGGAAGGATATTCTGGCCGTCACCATGCCCTGCTTTGGCACCACCAGCCGTACCAAGGACAACGCCACCCAAATGGCGGAGCTGCTGGGCGTCAGCTTTCTGACTGTGCCCATCGGCGCGGCGGTGGAGCAGCATTTTAAAGACATCGGTCTGCCGGAGGATGACCGTTCGGTGACCTATGAGAACGGACAGGCCCGGGAGCGGACCCAGGTGCTCATGGATTTGGCCAACCGCCAGGGCGGCATGGTCATCGGTACCGGCGACCTCAGCGAGCTGGCCCTGGGCTGGGCCACCTATAACGGCGACCATATGAGCATGTACGGCGTCAACGGTTCCGTTCCCAAAACCTTGGTGCGCCATATCGTCCGGTATGTGGCCGACCACAGCGACAAGGATTTGGCGGCGGTGCTGCTGGATATCCTGGATACGCCGGTGTCGCCGGAACTGCTGCCGCCGGAGGACGGAGAGATTGCCCAGAAGACGGAGGATTTGGTGGGCCCCTATGAGCTCCACGACTTTTTCCTCTATCAGATCGTCCGCTTCGCGTTCCCGCCCGCCAAGGTCTACCGGTTGGCCCGGTACGCCTGGCAGGGCCGGTATGATGATGAGACCATTTTGAAGTGGCTCAAAACCTTTTACCGTCGGTTCTTCCAGCAGCAGTTCAAGCGGAGCTGTCTGCCCGATGGTCCCAAGGTGGGCAGCGTCAGCTTGTCGCCCCGTGGCGATTGGCGGATGCCGTCGGACGCCTGCGCCACTTTGTGGCTCAATGAGTTAGAGAATCTCTAACAATTTAAAAGTTTTACTCGATTTTTTTCAAAAAATCGCAGAGTCCAGAGACGGCGTCTCTGGTCGCGCCGCGCACGGCGCGAAATACCCCATCATCCCCAGCGCCATCCGCAGATGGCGCAATCCCCGCGGCAAAGCGGCAAAGCCGCAAGGCCACCGTCCCCACCCCCAAGCGGGTGGCGGACGGTGGCCTTTTTATGGTTATTTCTCAATAAAATCCTCGCGGATGGCTGTCACCAATGCGTCCACATCCTCCAGCGTGTTCTCATGGCTGAAGCTGACGCGGATGGCCCCGTCAATGACATCGGCGGGCAGACCCATGGCTTCCAGAACGTGGCTGCGGTGGCCCTTGGCACAGGCAGAACCGGCGGAGACGTAGATCTCCCGGTCCTGGAGCCGGTTGATCAATTCCTGGGAGCGGTGGCCCGGTATGCTCATGCCCACAATGTGGGGCGCTGCCGCCGCGCCGAACAGCACCACGCCGGACAGCTTGGAAAGTTCTTCGCGGCAATGGTCCCGCAGCGCTTCCATGTGGGCGATATCCGCTTTCAGCGATGCAGCGCCGACAGCACAGGCCGCGCCGAACCCACAGATGGCCGGTAATCCTTCGGTGCCGCTGCGGAAGTTCCGCTCTTGGCCGCCGCCGTGAATCAGGGCAGGCAGGGGCAAACCCGGTTTCATGTACAGGGCCCCGACGCCTTTAGGGCCGTGGACCTTGTGGCCGGAAATGGAAATCAGGTCCGCGCCCAGGGTTTTGGCTTTGAAGGGTACTTTCAGAAAGCCCTGGACTGCGTCGGTATGAAACAGGGCGTTGGGACTTTTGCGGCGGGTGACCCGGATTATCTGCTGCAAGGGCATGACCGCGCCGCACTCATTGTTGACCATCATCACGGACACCAAAATGGTGTCGGGCCGCAGGGCGGCTTCCAGCGTTTCCACGGATACGGTGCCGCTTTCGTCGGGCTGGAGATACGTCACCTCAAAGCCCTGCTGCTCCAGCTCCTTGGCTGGATGGAGGACGGCGTGGTGCTCCACCGCCGTGGTGATGATGTGGCGGCCCCGCTTGCCCAGTCGTTTGGCTGCTCCGTGAAATACCCAGTTGTTGGCTTCGGTGCCGCCGGAGGTGAAGAACACCCGGTCCGGCTCAGCTCCCAGGGCCGCCGCCACCTGCCGCCGGGCCTGGCTGAGACGGCGGGCGGCGTCCATGCCCAGGTTGTGCAGAGAAGAGGGATTGCCCCAGCAGTCCCGCAGCAGCTCCGTTACCGCCGCCACGGCCTCCTCACAGGGACGCGTGGTGGCGGAATTGTCAAAATAAATCATGGTATGCTCCTCTATGGTCCTGAGCAGCGCCGCCGATGGCGAGCACGGTTTCAGGTAATATCAATCATATACTGGCACAGCTCCCGGGCGGCCTTGTCCATGTGACGGGTCTCCTCGGGGGTCAGCTCCAGCTCCACAATCCGCTCCACACCGCTGCTGCCGATGACAGCGGGGACGCTGAGGAAAATGTCATCCTGGCCGTATTCACCATGGAGGGCCGCTGAGACACAGAGGGTTTTGTGACGGTCACAGAGCACCGCGTCCACAATGTCCGCCGCGGCGGCGGCCATGGCAAAGGCGGCGGAACCCTTGCCCTGAATCAGATTGTAGGCCGTATCCGCCGCCGTATTGGCCACGGCTTCCCGGTCCAATGTCTCCGGCAGGGGATTGCCGTTGACCCGCACCTGGCTCCAGGGAATCACCGGCTCCTCTCCGGCGTCACCCAAAACCCAGGCTTCCACGGCGGCCGGGTCCGTGTCCAGCACCTCCGCCAAATGGCTCCGCAGACGGGCCACATCCAGGGACGTACCCAGGCCAATGACCCGTTCCGGCGGCAAATCCGAAAGCTGATGGGCCAGCCATGCCATCAGGTCCGAGGGGTCCGTCAGTACCACCAGAACGCCGGAAAATCCCGTGGCCATAACCGTCGGCACAATGCGTCCAACAGTGGTGGCAGACCGGTCCAACTGCTCCAGCCGGGGGGCGTTGGGTGCCGGGTTGGCCGACACGGTGAGCACGCACACCTGGGCGTCGTCACAGTCGTAATAGGTGCCGGACCGAATGCGGGTCCGGCCGCCCAGCACCCCCAGACTGTGGCGCAGATCCGCCGCCTGGGCCCAGGCCAGCCGTGGGTCCGCGTCCACCAAAACCAACTCGTCACACAGGTTCCGCAGCACCAGATGATGGGCCAGAGCACCACCAATCTGTCCAACACCGAGAATGGCTACTTTCTTCGCGGCCATGTTTCTCTTTCCTCCATCTATTGACGACCATACCGCATCATTGTGTCGGCGGCCCGCAACGGATCTTTTGCACCAACTGTGCAGCGGAAAACTTTTGAAATACATCCAGTATTCCTGCAAGTTTCCCGCTTTCATTTGGTACAAAATCTCTCGCTGCGTGCTCTTGCCAAATGCTGCGGTATGGTCTGATTATTTTACTGATTTTCTGATTATTTGCCAACGCAGAAGCGCGAGAAAATCTGATCGGTGATCTCCGTCCGGGCCGTCCGGCCGTTGATCTGTCCCAGCAGCTCCATGGCTTCCTCCACGTCCACCAGAACGGCGTCCGGCGTCAGCCCTTGCCGCAGGGCCGCCGTGGCCCGTTCCAGCGCTTCCGACGCCAGAAACACCGCGCCTGCCTGCCGGGCGTTGGTGAGAAGGGTGCCGTCACAGGGCAGGTCCAGGGGAAACAGCTCTTCCACCACCCGTTCCAGAGAATCCAGACCCTCGCCGGTTTTGGTACACAGAGGAATCACCCAGCCAAAGGGCAGGTCTGCCGGAGAAACCTGCTGGGGCAGGTCTTGCTTGTTCAACAGGGCGATGGCGTGTTCTGCCTCCCAGGCCGCCGCCATGGCCGCCTGGTCCGCATCGTCCAAAGGGCGGCTGCCGTCGAAGACACACAGGGCCAATTTTGCTTTCCTGGCCGCCTGCCGGCTCCGCTCTACACCCATGGCTTCAATCTGATCATCGGTGTCCCGAATGCCCGCTGTGTCTGTCAGCCGCAGTTTGATGGAGCCCAGCTTCAGGACCTCCGTCACCGCGTCCCGTGTGGTACCGGCCACATCGGTGACGATGACCCGGTCATAGCCTGCCAGGGCGTTGAGCAGGCTGGACTTGCCCACATTGGGCTTGCCCAGAATGACGGCATCGAGACCGTTTTTCAGCACTGTGCCCCGCCGGTAGGTGGCAGCGAGGGCGGCCAAATCCGCCTGGGCCGACGAGACAGCTTCGGTGATTTCTGAATTGCGGAAGTCCTCAATGTCCTCATCGGGGTAGTCCAGAACGGCGTGGAAGTGGGCGCATAGCCCGGCCAGCCGGTCATACAGCGGGTCGATGCGGCTGCGGACCGCACCGGACAGCTGTCCGGCGGCATTGGCCGCGGCTTCGGCGGTGTCGGCCTCAATGAGATCGATGACGGCTTCGGCCTGGCTCAGGTCCAGACAGCCGTTGAGGAAGGCCCGCTTGGTAAACTCGCCGGGTCCGGCCTGTTGAGCCCCGGCGGCGAACAGCGCTTGCAGTCCCGCCGCCAGAACGGCCAGAGAGCCGTGACAGTGGAGCTCTGCCGTGTCCTCGCCGGTGTAGGAGTGGGGGGCACGGGACACGGTGGCCAACACCTGATCCAGTACCCGTCCCTGGGTGTCGTGGAGACTGCCCAGCACCAGACGGCGGTCCGCCGTATCGGCCAGAGGTTTGCCGCTGGCGGCGGTAAACACCCGGTCGGCCACGGCAATGGCGCCGTCGCCGGACAGGCGCAGAATGCCGATGGCCCCCGGCTGGGGAGCCGTGGAAATGGCGGCGATGACCTGAGACATGCGATCCTCTCCTTTTCATATATCAAGCACATAGTATACTCCTTTTTCACCCCGATGACAAGTGAGACCGGCGGAGAATTGTCGGAGTTTGGCGAAAGCGTTGCGTTTTTCCGGAAATTATGGTATTTTATAAAGACTAATCTGTTCGAAAGGACATATCGCCATGAAACAATGGATTGCTGCATTGCTCTGCGCCCTGGTTTTGGTGCAGCCGGTTCTGGCCACCGGCACGGGCAATGACGCGGATACCACCAATGGAGAAACCGCCGGTGAAACGGCCGACAACGCCGCCGATACCGCCGGGGACGATGCCGGTGCGGTTGGTGACAGCAGTACGGACCGCATTCCCAGTGCCGACCCGGATTCCACCACAGCCACCGGCGGTACCACCGGCACGAACACCAACACCGGTACGACCACCGGTACCACCGGCAACACCGTAGACGCCAAGACGGCCACCATTACCAATTTCAATGCCCAGTGGGCGGTGGATGCCAAGGGCCGGGCCACGGCCACCATCCGGGTGGACATGAACCTGCCCTCGACCGTGACACAGCTGGACTTTCCCATCGGCAACGGCGTGAACGCACAGCTGAGCGGTTATAGCGATGTTGAGACTGTGGACATCACCGACGGCAAAGCGCTGCGGCTGGTGGCCGATCCGGGCTTTACGGGCGTCCAGACCTTTACGCTGTCCTACGCGGTGGAGAACGCCATCAAGGTCACAGAGACAGGCCAAAAGCTGGAACTGGACCTTATGGCGCCGGGCTGGGCCTGGCCCATGGAACAGGCGTCCTTTACACTGACAATGCCCGCCGTCTTCACCGGAGAGCCGACCTATGTCGGCGGCTATTATGCGGATTTGGTGGCCGATTATATGACCCTGGAGCAGACGGATACCACCATCACCGGTACCTATAAAGAGCCGCTGCGGGACCACGAAAGTCTCAAAATTTCCCTGGACCTGCCCGCCGAGTACATCACCATCCGCAGCGCCAGCGGCATTTCCAAAGTGGTGACGTTGTCGGTGACGATTCTGCTGGCGGTGCTGGCACTTCTGTACTGGTACAAGACGTTGTGCAACGGTAAAATGAAAATCGTTTCCCGTACCATGGCCCCCGACGGCGTGGGCGCCGGAGAATTGCCCCTGCTGCTCATGGGCGGCCGTCCCCGGCTGTCGCTGCAGGTGGCCCAGTGGGCCTCTCTGGGCTATCTGGTCATGGGCTATGACCAGCGGGGTCGGGTGGTCCTCCAGAAGACCATGGACATGGGCACCGAGCGCCGTCAGTCGGATCAGGTGACCTTCCAAAAGCTGTTTGGAGAAAATAAGGTCTGCGAGGGTGAGGGCCGCCGGTTTGCCACCTTGGCGGACTGGTATGCCCACAATATGGAGCGCAGCTGCCGTCGCCGTTACTTCTCCCGTACCAGCGGCGCGCCCCTGATTCTTTACCTGCTGGGTGTGATCTCCTGTGCCGTAGCCCTGTTCGGTGCGGCATCGGCGGGCCTGCCTGCTGGAAAGCTGCGGGGACTGCTGCTGGCGCTGGTGGCCGTACTGGGTCTGGCCGCCGGTGTATCTGCCACCATTTCTGCCATTATGGCCACCCGGCGGCAATTTCAACCGGTGGTCCTCGGCGTATTTTTGCCGTTGGTGGCGCTGGTGTTGGCTGTGGTATGGGGCGGCGTGCTGCCCATGGTCATTGCCTTTGCCACGGTGATATTCGGTGCAGTGTCCACCATGCGCGGCGGACGCCGCAGCGCCGCCGGTCAGAATATTACGGCTCAGGCGTTGGGTTTCCGTCGGTACATCCAATATCTGTCAACCCACCAGCTGACCATGCAGCTGCGGGACAATGGGCTTTATTTCTATGATCTTCTGCCCTTTACCGAGGCCATGGGGCTCAGCGACGATCTGGCCTCCAGGGTTGGACGGTTCCAGATGGAGCCCTGTCCCTGGTTCCGGGCCCGCCGCAAGCAGCCCCAGACGCCCCCCGGCTTTACGGCGGCGTTTCAGGATATGCTCCGACGCATGGACAACAGCGGACGATAACTGCTTTCATCCTCCATGCCCATCCGGATATCAAAAAAATTACCGCAGAGACGCAAGAAAACGGCTTTCTTGCGTCTCTGCGGTTTTTTATGCGGGGAATCTGCTTCCGGTACCGACCCGCTCAAATCCGGAGGTCCAGATTGGGCGACAGGACCGCGAACCGTTCAAAATACCCTTTGGCGTAACATTGCAGATTGGCCAAAAAACGGTTCAGCAGGCTGGCGCTTTCGGTATCCTGCTTGGACGGGGAGAGCAAGTCCGACACCTTGCGCGGCTTGCCCTGCGCATCCAGACGGAATTCGGCTTCCTGGCGGTGTTCCGTGCCGCTCTCGTCGGTCCAGCAGACCCAGGTACGGCCCTTGCAGGAGTTGGTGGGGTCAAAGCCGTCGGTGGTGTAGTCGGTGACGGTTTTGGTGCCGTCGGCGTTGCTCACGGTCATGGATGTGAGCTGAATGCTGCCCTGAGCGGTGGCATTGCCGCCGCTTTCAAAAAACCACTGGAAGTGCTTCGGCGGCACCACATCCGGGTCCAGGACAAAGTGGTTCTCAGACACAATAAACGGGTCACCGGCCAATGCGGAGTTGAAGTTATAGCGGTGGGTTTCGCCCTTGGCCAGATAGTCAGGCACGGTAAAGGTGGAATCGTGCTCCTGGGCCACGGCCTGGGCCCCCGCCGTGATGGCGGAGATTGCCGATTCGCTGGCATAATAGTAATCGGAGTTGTAATAACTCCAGCCGCGCTGGGCGTTCCTTTCGCCGGTGATGTACTGCTGTCCCTCGGCGTTGTTGCGCTCCACGGCGGCGGCCAGGATTTTCTGCCGGAACGGGTCGTAAAACCGGCTGGCCGTCTCTTTCTGCGCATCGGTCAGGGGGCCGGTGGGATTCTCGGCAGGCCGAACAGCTCCTTTTTCAGCAGGCGTTCATACTCGGCCTGCAATTCGGTTTCCGACAGCTTCCCGTCCATAAACGCGTTAATGGGCGCGTCCATGGGGCTTTTTACTGCGGAAAAATCGCCGCGCAGGGCATCTTCCATGGTAATGTAGGAAAAATTGGAATCAAAGCGCACAAAGGAATCGGTATTTACGGAGCCTGCCGGGACCTTTTGCAGGTCTTTGGAGATGTCCAAATGGGTTCCGTATGGGCTTTGCACAACAGGGTAACTGGACGGATTGACGCCATTCATATTCAAGACCTCCCTCTTTCTGCCAAAATCGTTTTTACCGTTTTTTGCGGTGTGTGCGGAAAGTCGCACCCAAAACGGCACAATACAATCATTTTTACTATCGGCACAATTTTCCAAAAGGTTAGTCTGTGCATGGCTGGTTGGGGGAACTGTTCCAGGCAAAAAAGGGGCCCGCTGCTGACGGCAGCGGGCCCCGAAAAGGCGTTACAGATTACACATATTGCTGGGTATTGACATCCACCACACCGCGGGTGGTGATGCGCAGGGTGGGAATCACGGGCAGGGCCAGGAAGCTCAGCGTCATAAAGGGGTCGATACCGGGGTTGATGCCCAAGCTGTAGGCCACCTCTTTGGCGTGCTCCAGTGCTTCATTGAGCTGCTCCACCGGCTGCTCGGTGAGGATACCGGCCACTTCCAGCACCACCTCGGCCAAAATCACGCCGCCACGGACCACCACGATGCCGCCGCGGTTTTCCACCACCCGGTTGACAGCCACGGCCATGTCGGCGGAATTGGTACCCACGGCAATGATGTTGTGACTGTCATGGGAGATGGAGGTTGCCACAGCGCCGTCTTGGAGCCCATAGCCCTGGAGATAGCCCAAGCCGATGTGGCCGGTGCCCTTGTGGCGCTCCACCACGGCCACTTTCAGAATGTCCTGCTCCACGTCCACCTTGGTGGCGTAGCCCTGGTCCGTGGTAAGGATTTCGCCATCCACCAAACCGATGATACCGCGCTGGCGCTTGTCGCGGAAATCGTCCACTTCCAGCTTCCGGACGTGGAAGGTGTCCCGTGCCCGCTCCAGCAGATAGGGGTCAATCTGGGGCCACGGCATATCGCGGCAGTAGTCGTCGCCGTACCACAGCTTGCCCTTTTTAAAGACCATTTCCACCTGGAAGTGTTCCAGACTGTCCACCACGCAGAAATCGGCCAGATAGCCGGGGGAGATGGCGCCCCGGTTGTTGAGCTGATAATATCGGGCGGCGTTGTGGCTGGCTACCTTGACGGCAATAATCGGGTCTACACCGGCGGCGATGGCCCGACGCACAATGTGGTCAATATGGCCTTGCTCCAGAATGTCGTTGGGATGGCGGTCGTCACAGCAGAACATGCAGCGCTCATAGTATTGAGGCGTCAGCAGGGGCAGCAGCGCATCCAGATTCTTGGCTGCCGTACCCTCCCGAATCATAATGTACTGGCCCAGACGCAGCTTGGCCAGTGCGTCCTCCATGTCGTAGCACTCGTGGTCGGAATAGACGCCGGCAGCCACATAGGCGGCCAGGTCCTTTTCCCGGATGCCGGGGGCGTGGCCGTCAATCTTCTTGTGGTGGGCCTGGGCTGCCACAATTTTCTCCAATGCCATGGAATCGGCGGCGATGACACCGGGATAGTTCATCATTTCCGCCAGACCGTTGACTCTGGGATGCTCATAGAAGGAGTCGATGGCCCGGTAGTCCAGTACAGCCCCGGACTCATCCAGGGGCGTGGCCGGGACGCAGGAGGGCAGCATAAACCGCACATCCACCGGCAGGCCCTCGGTGGCCTGGAGCATATAATCAATGCCGTCGGTGCCCATGACGTTGGCAATCTCATGGGGGTCTGTGATAACGGTGGTGGTGCCGTGGGGCAGCACTGCACGGGCAAACTCCCGGGGGCTGACCAGGGAGCTTTCCAAATGAATGTGGGCGTCAATGAGACCCGGCAGGACGATTTTGCCGTGCATGTCGTAGGTCAGGCGGCCCTCATAGGTACCCATGCCCACAATCAGCCCCTCGGCTACGGCAATGTCGGCGGTGCACAGCTCATTGGAAAACACATTGACATAGGTGGCGTGCTTCAAAACCAGGTCAGCCGGTTCCAGTCCGGCGGCCACGCGGACGATCCGCTGCTTTTTCCGCAGCTTGCGGTTGATCTTGCCGGAATAGCTTTCGTTGTTGTTTGCCATAGGACTCATCCTTTCACGCTTGGCACATCGGACGGAAAACTCCGCCCCTCGGGCGATGGTGATTGTCTATTTTGCACATTGTACCACAATCCGGCGGGAAAGTCCAGTGAAGGGACTGGGAATCCAGGTTACCGCAGGAAGGGTAACTGCTGCCAGCGGCGGTAATCCTCCAGGGTACAGGCGGCGGTGGCGGTGATTTCGTCCCACTGGTGCACCGTGGCCGGGTCAGCCACGGCACAGACCTGGAACCCGTCGTTTACTGCTGTATGGATGGCGTAACAGGCATCCTCAAAAATCCAGGCGGCATTTTTGGGTGTGCTGCCCAAGGCGGCCTGGTAGATTTCCGGTGTGTGCTTGCTGTGACCCACTTCGCCGCAGGTGTAGATTTCGTCGAACAGCACGTCAGCGCCCGTCAACGCCAGGGCGGGCAGCAGCAAACGGCGTTCCGTGGCTGTAGCCAGCACCAGTGTCACGCCCCGGTCCTTGAGCATCCGCAGAAACGCCAGTGCGCCGGGTTTTAATTCCGCTTCCTTTGTATAATACTGCTGTACCCGCTGTTCCAGAGTGGCGTGGATTTCCTCCACGGGCTGGGGCAGGTCATAGTCTTTCTTTAAAAGGGGCGCAAACTCCAGCATACCCAGGGCCAGGGTGTCCCGCCCAATGCTTTCCTTGGGGGAATGTCCCAAAGCCGTTACCACATGGGCCGCCGCGTTGCGCCACATGGCCGTGGAGTCGAGAATGGTTCCATCCATATCAAAGATGGCTTTTTGCAGTGTCATGGTGTTCTCTCCTTCTCAAAAGTACCCCCACTGTACCATCCCGCCCGGCGGCCTGTCAATGGCTGTCTATGCAAAAACGACCTGTATATATTCATAATATACTGTATATTTATGGGTAATAGCTGAATATTCCCAAATATGCGTGAAAGTATCATGTATTTTTATTCAATTTTACACTTGCCTTTTCTCTGCTGTGGTGCTATGATAGTGCCACAAAATAAAACGACACCTACGGAGGCGTATTTGCAATGAGTGAGATCAAGAAAATCGTCCTGGCCTATTCCGGCGGCCTGGATACTTCCATTATTATCCCCTGGCTGAAAGAGCACTACAACAACCCCGAGGTCATCGCCGTGGCTGCCGATGTGGGCCAGGACGACGAGCTGGAGGGCCTGGAGGAGAAGGCCATCAAGACCGGCGCTTCCAAGCTGTATGTGCTGGATCTCGTCGATGAGATGGTGGATGACGTCATCATCCCCTCCATGATGATGGGCGCCAAGTACGAGGACTATCTGCTGGGCACCGCCTTTGCCCGTCCCATCATCGGCAAGGCTCTGGTGGACATCGCCAAGAAGGAGGGCGCTGACGCCATCGCCCACGGCGCCACTGGCAAGGGCAACGACCAGGTCCGTTTCGAGCTGGCCATCAAGCGGTTCGCCCCCGAAATGAAGATCATCGCTCCCTGGAGAGAGTGGGATATCAAGTCCCGTGAAGAGGAAATCGACTACGCCGAAGCCCACAGCATTCCGCTGAAGATTTCCCGTGAGACCAACTACTCCAAGGACAAGAACCTGTGGCATCTGAGCCATGAGGGCCTGGACCTGGAGGACCCCACCAACGAGCCTCTGTACGATAAGGAAGGGTTCCTGGAAATGGGCGTGTCTCCTTTCAAGGCTCCCGACGAGGCCACCTATGTGACCCTGGACTTTGAGAAGGGCTGGCCCGTGGCCATCGACGGCGAGAAGATGAAGGCCAGCGCCATCATCGCCAAGCTCAACAAGATCGGCGGCGCCAACGGCATCGGCCTGCTGGACATCGTGGAGAACCGGCTGGTTGGCATGAAGGACCGCGGTGTCTATGAGACCCCCGGCGGCACCATCCTGTACCGGGCCCATGAGGTTCTGGAGATGCTGACCCTGGACCGCGACACCAAGCATATGAAGTCCAAGCTGGCTGTGGACTTTGCGGATCTGGTGTACAACGGCAAGTGGTTCACCCCCCTGCGGGAGGCCCTGACGGCCTTCGCCGTGGACACCCAGAAGTATGTTACCGGTCAGGTGAAGCTGAAGCTCTACAAGGGCAACATCATCACCTCTTCCGTGTCCTCTCCCTGCACCCTGTACTCCGAGAGTCTGGTGACCTTCGACGAGAGCGACTACGATCAGGCCCAGGCCACCGGCTTCATCAACCTGTGGGGTCTGCCCGATACGGTGCAGGCGCTCAGAGAGCAGGGCAAGCTGTAAGAATGACGATTCCGAGGGGCAAACGACCGTTTGCCCCTCCTTTGCAATGATGATTTCTACGGGAAGAAAGGAACGAACGAGCCATGAAACTTTGGTCCGGACGGTTTGAAAAGAACACGGATAAGCTGGTGGACAGCCTCAACGCCTCCATTTCCTACGACCAGCGGATGTATGAAGAGGATATCACCGGCTCCATGGCCCACGCCGCCATGCTGGGCGCCCAAGGCATCATCCCCCAGTCGGAAGCCGATTTGATTGTGAAGACCCTGGGAGAGATTCTGGAGGACTGCCGCGCCGGCAAAATCGAGTTTACCGAGGAGAACGAGGATATCCATATGAATGTGGAGGTCCTGCTGACAGAGCGCATCGGCGCCGCCGGCAAGCGGCTCCACACGGCCCGGTCCCGCAACGATCAGGTGGCTGTGGATTTGAAGATGTACCTGCGCAATGAAATCGGAGACCTCCAGGAAAAGGTCAAAAAGCTGATTTCCGCCATCTGTGACAAGGCCCAGCTCCATCTGGAATCCATCATGCCCGGCTATACCCATTTGCAGCGGGCCCAGCCCTCTACCTTTGCCCATTACACCATGGCCTATGCTGAAATGCTGACTCGAGACCTGGGCCGTCTTTCCGACTGCAAAGCCCGGCTGAATCAGTGCCCCCTGGGCTCCGGCGCCATGGGCGGCACCACCTATCCCATCGACCGGTTTATGACGGCCAAGGCGCTGGGCTTTGACAAGCCCACGGAAAACTCCATCGACGGTGTCTCCGACCGGGATTATGTTTTGGAATTGGCTTCGGCATTGTCCATTTTGATGATGCACCTGTCCCGGTTCTCCGAGGAGATCATCCTGTGGGCCAGCTATGAGTTTGGCTTTATCTCCCTGGATGATGCCTATGCCACCGGTTCCTCTATCATGCCCCAAAAGAAGAATCCCGATATTGCCGAGCTGGTTCGCGGCAAGACGGGCCGGGTATACGGCGACCTGATGGGCCTGCTGACGGTCATGAAGGGGCTGCCCTTGGCCTACAACAAGGACATGCAGGAGGATAAGGAGGCTATTTTCGACGCGGTGGATACGGTTTCCCTGTGCCTGGATGTGTTTACTCCCATGTATGAGACTATGACCGTGCGGGTGGACAAGCTGCGCCGGGCCGCCGCCGAGGGCTTTATCAACGCCACCGACTGCGCCGACTATCTGGTGAAGCAGGGAATGCCCTTCCGGGATGCCTATACCTGTGTGGGTAAACTGGTCCACTACTGCATCGAGCAGGGCAAGACGCTGGAAACCCTGTCTCTGGACGAATATCACGCCGTTTCTCCCGTCTTTGACGAGGGTGTGTATCAGGCCATCGACCTGATGACCTGCCTCAAGGGCCGCATGGTTCCCGGCGGTCCCGCCCCGGAGATGGTCCAAAAGCACATCGACCATACACGGGCCGCCATCAAGTAATTTCAGGAGGAAAATCCCATGGAACAGAAGCATTTTCTCAAGCTGCTGGACTTCACGCCCGCAGAGATTACCCATTTTCTCGATGTGGCCGCCGATTTGAAGGCCAAGAAGAAGCAAGGCATTACCCATGCCTGCTGCCCCGGCAAGCATGTGGCCCTGATTTTTGAAAAGACCTCCACCCGGACCCGCTGCGCCTTTGAGGTGGCCGCCCGGGATCTGGGTATGGGCGTCACCTATCTGGACCCCTCCGGCTCTCAGATCGGCAAAAAGGAATCCATTGCCGATACGGCACGGGTTCTGGGTCGGATGTACGACGGCATCGAGTACCGGGGCTTCGGCCAGGACATTGTAGAGGAGCTGGCCCGTTATGCCGGTGTGCCCGTGTTCAACGGTCTGACCAACGAGTTCCACCCCACCCAAATTCTGGCCGACTTCCTGACCATCCAGGAGCATTGCGGCAAGCTGAAGGGCATCAAGCTGGTGTACATGGGTGACGCCCGGTACAACATGGGCAATTCTCTGATGGTGGGCTGCGCCAAGATGGGCATGCACTTTGTGGCCTGTGCCCCCAAAGCCTATTTCCCCGACCAGAAGCTCATTGACCAGTGCCAGGCCATTGCCGCCGAAACCGGCGCGACGCTGGAATTTATCGAGGAGCCCATGGCGGCTACCAAGGGCGCCGACGTCATTTATACCGATGTGTGGGTGTCCATGGGCGAGCCCATGGAGGTTTGGGAGCAGCGGATTCACGATCTGAGCCCCTATCAGGTCAACAAGGCTCTTATGGACAACGCCGGTCCTCAGTGCAAATTTATGCACTGTCTGCCTGCGTTCCACGATCTCAAAACCACCATCGGTGCGGAGATGGGCGCAAAGTTCGGTCGGGACTCCATGGAAGTCACCGACGAGGTCTTTGAAAGCCCCGCTTCCATCGTCTTCGACGAGGCGGAAAACCGCATGCACACCATCAAGGCCGTCATGGCTGTGCTGATGGGCGGCATGTAATCCGAAACCAGCAAAAAAACTCCCGCTTGCGGCTGCAAGCGGGAGTTTTTGCGTCAATGGATCAATAGTTCTCGGCCTTGATCTGGAAGTAAGCCTGGGGATGGGCGCAGACGGGGCAGACCTCGGGGGCAGCCTTGCCCACCACAATGTGGCCGCAGTTGGAGCACTGCCACACACAGTCGCCGTCGCGGCTGAAGACCAGTTTGCCCTCCACATTGGCCAGGAGCTTGCGGTAACGCTCCTCATGCTCCTTCTCAATGGCGGCCACGCCCTCAAACAGAGCGGCAATGTGGTCGAAGCCCTCCTCACGGGCCTCCTTGGCAAAGGTGGCGTACATGTCGGTCCACTCGTAGTTCTCGCCCTCGGCGGCGTCCAGCAGGTTCTCCTCCGTGGAGCCGATGCCGTGGAACAGCTTGAACCACATCTTGGCATGCTCCTTCTCGTTGTTGGCCGTCTCCTCAAAGAGGTTGGCAATCTGGACATAGCCGTCCTTGCGGGCCTTGGAGGCGTAATAGCTGTACTTGTTGCGGGCCTGGGACTCACCGGCGAAGGCGGCCATCAGGTTTTTTTCGGTCTTAGAGCCTTTCAGTTCCATAGTAAATTCTCCTTTATCATAATAGAATTGTCAACGCGCCGTCGGCGCGGGGGACGCTCAGGGAAGAATCTTTTTGGGCTTGAGATACCGTTCCTGTTCGGAAAAAATGCAGCCGCAATACTTCTGCATATAAAAACCGTGCTCCCGTGCGAAAGCCTGTCCATCCCGGAACAGGGGACGGAAATCCTGATAGAAAAAGGATACCCCAAATTCCCGGGCGGCAGTCTCCGCCACATCCCGCATCAGCTCATGCTGCTGATAGGGACTGATAAAGAGACTGGAGGTAAAGGCGTCAAAGCCGCCTTCAGCGGCCTGACGGGCCGTTTCCCAAAACCGCATTTCATAGCACTTGAGACAGCGGCCGTCGATGTTGGCCGCCACCTCCCGGACAAAGGGCCGCAGGCCGTAATCATCTCGCTCTATAAGAGGCAGCCCGATTTCCGTGGTATAGTCCCGCAGACAGTTGCGGCGGGAACGGTATTCCGTAAAGGGATGAATGTTGGGATTGTACCAGAACGCCGTCACGTCATGGCCCTGGGCCTGCAAATCGGCAATGGGCCGGTTGGCACAGGGGGCGCAGCAGGCGTGCAACAGAATCTTCAAAACGATTCGCTCCTACTCGATGAGATCGCCGGTAAGCCGTCCTGTCACATAGGGGGCGCAGCGCTCCCGATGGGCCACATGGAGCGGATGCTCCCGAAAGTGTTCCAATGCGTCGGCGTCGGCAAATTCGGCGTAAAAGATAAGATCATAGGCGCCGCCGGCCAGATTGCGGCCAATGTGGGCCTGTTGCAGTCCGTCGATGCCCAGCAGCGTCTCCGTGGAGGCCGTCAATACCTGCAATGCGTAGTCGGCCTGCTCCGGGGCGGCGTAGTCCTCCCGCAGTTTCCAGAATACAATATGGCGTACCATAGGGGATCATCCTTTCCCAACCTGCTGAGAATCGGCAGGAAATTCAAATATCTCCCGTATTATACTCCAGAATTATGTGGAAAAAAAGTAAACCGTGTAAAATTCTCTGTTTCGCACAAGGTATGGACGGGACTTTAGTCCAATGCCAACCCCAGATAGGGGGCAGAGACCGGCGGCATCTCCGTCAGCCAGCGGGCCATGGCAAAGGGCGTTCCTTCGCCGGGGGTTCGCACCAGAAGACGGGAGACCCCCAGGGCGGCGGCCATCAGGTCCGCGCCCGCCTGCCTGTCACCGGGCCACAGCAGTTCATAGATCACACCCTCTCCGTCGCCGTCCACCGCGCCGCAGCCGACGCCGGTGACGCCGTTGGATTCCAGCCGGTACAGACCCCCGCCGTAGTGGGCAGCCAGGTCCCGTTGGAAGGAGAGAATGGGCACCGAACAGGACACATAGGCCTGCTGGTCCAGCAGTTCTTCCCGCAGCATCAGATACTCCGGCGGCTCGATGGCTTCCCAGGTTCCGGCGGCGGCACCGACGTCCAGTGTTTGGAGAGCAACGGCGGTGTAATCGGAAAAGCCGTACCGCCGGTACAGCTGCCGCAGGCTGCCACTGCCCGGCACCAGCACCAGACCCCGTACGCCCTGTTCCGGCAGCGTCCGGGCGAAATACTCCAGCATGTCCCGGCAATACCCGCGGCCCCGATGGGCCTCGTCGGTGGCGACGGCGTAGACATAGGCCACGGGCCAGCCCTTTCCGTCGTGGCAGACGGTCATGGGCAGCCAATGGGCCATGGCCACGGCGTCATCACCGTCCCGGCATACCACAGTGCTGTCAGGGCGAAACAAACTCTGAAAAAACCGGTCAATGACGGCCATATCATCTCCAAAGGCCGCCTGCCACAGCGCTTTCAGACGGGGCACATCGCCGGAGCGGGCCGGGCCGGTCACAGCGTGGCCTCCAGTTCCGCAAAGCCCTTACACAGCAGCAAATCCGGGTGATACGATTCCTTGGCCTTCCGCAGACCCGGCAAACCCATATCATCTTCCCGGTTCAGATAGACCACCTCCGGGTATTTGCTGCGGATATACCGGGCAAACTCCCGGTTGATAATGGGATAAGCGCCCTGAATGTGGGCATACGCCTTTTCAAAGTTCACGTCAAAGGTGTCGATCTGGATGTGATGACCCATGGTAAAGGCCATGACCTGTCCATCAGCCCGCAGCAGCAGGCCCTCCAGACCCAATGCGTCGTAGTCGTTAAAGGCACGGCCCAGGGCGATTTTCTCAATGCGGAAATCGTGTTCGTCGGAGGTTTCTCCGTCGTACTGGGCATACCAGTCCTCGGCCATGGCCCGGCAAAGGGGCAGGGTTTCGGCGGTGATGGGCTCCACAGTCCAGTCCGGATGGTTCTGCTCGAACCGGTTGCAGTGGTTTCGCTTGGACTGAAGCTTTTTGCCGCCCAGGTCGGCCAGACGGTTGATGTCGTAGAGGTAGTCAAAGGCGTTGCGGTTTTCCGTAAACCGGAACTGGCCCGGATACAGGGCGTCCAACTCCTGCCGGCGGTTGCAGTCCACGCACAGCATCCGCATGGGGTGGTTGTAGTAGGCGGCGTCCTCAATCAGCTGGTCGATGACATACCGCAAATCGCCTTTCCCGGCGGGATAGGCGTAATACTTGATGCCGTTGTATTTGATAAACTGCACCAGATAGTCACCTACCTGGGCGATTTCGCCGTAGCCACGGCCCCAGAGGTACATATTGACAAAGCTGGCTTCACAGCCGCGATAGCCTGCGGCATGGTAATACGGCTGCATCCAGTCCCGGTCGGCCAGGGTGGGATGATGAAATTCAATGGGCACAATGATTCTCCTTTGTACAATTGGACAATAATAAGAATGATTCTTGAAAGATACTATAGCACAGGTATGGGAAAAAAGCAATGGGTGAAATTTTGCTTGTGCTTTAGGGTGTGAGCGCTTATAATGGCTCCATGAGAGTTCTTCATAATTGTTTGAGAGAGCGGGAAAAGCATGGATACAAAAAAGTATGAGGCGTTGCTGGAGTCGGCGCGGCTGGGCTCCTTTACCAAGGCGGCCCAGGAGTTGGGCTATACCCAGTCGGGACTGACCCATATGATGAACGCCCTGGAGCAGGAATTGGGATTCCCGCTGCTGGAGCGGGGCCACTACGGCACCCGACTGACGGAACGGGGCGGCGAACTGGAACCGGCCATTCTGCAATTTGTGGAGGCGGGCAAGGCGCTGGAGGCCCAGATTGACGCGGTCCGGCGGCAGGAGAGCCAGTCGGTGCGGGTGGGCGCCTATTCCAGCATGGCAGTCCATTGGCTGCCCGCTATTTTGCAGCGGTTCCGGGATATCTGCCCCAACGTCCGGGTGGACGTGCAGATGGCGGGTATTGAGGAGCTGTACGGATGGGTCCACAGCGGCCAGGTGGAGCTGGCCTTTGTCAGCCGTCAGGACGATTTGAAAGCCGATTTCCTGCCCCTGAAAGAGGATACGCTGGTGGCGGTGCTGCCGGATGAACCGGCCTTTGACGGCTGGAAAACCTTTCCCGTTTCGGCCTTTGAGGACCGGGAGTTTCTGATGCCCGCCCTGGGCTTTACCAGAGACATTATGCCCATGTTTCGCCGCCATCATGTCCACCCCCGCATCCGAAAAACCACGGTGGACGACCCGGTGGTGATTTCCATGGTGGCCCACGGCCTGGGCGTCAGCATCATGACGGAATTGATTATGAGCGGCCGGTCGGACCCCACGGTAAAGGTGCTGCCCATCGAACCCCGGACCTTCCGGGAATTGGGCATTGTGGTTCGCAGCCGCAGGGAGCTGAAACCGGCGGTGCAGGAGTTGATTCAGTGCGCTGCGGAGACCATTCGGGAAATGCAGTCGTGACAACCATCATTGTGAATAAGGAGCGTATATCTGTGAAAAAACTGTGGAGTATGTTGATATTAGCGGCGTTATTGACAACGGGCCTGACGGCCTGCGGCGGCGAGAGCAGCCAGGAAACCGGCAGTGGTACCGGTGTGCTGGCGGGCTTTACGGCCCAGGACCTGGAGGGTAATGACGTGGACGATTCTATCTTTGACGACTACGACGTGACAATGATTAATGTTTGGGGTACGTTCTGCGGTCCGTGCATTCAGGAGATGCCGGACTTGGGCCAGCTGGCGGAGGATTACGCCGACGAGGGCTTGCAGATTGTGGGCATTGTCAGCGACGCCACCGACTATGAAGGCGGTTATCCGGAGGAGACTGTGGAGCTGGCCAAGGAAATCGTGGAGGAGACGGGGGCCGGATATCTCCACCTGCTGCCCTCCCAGGATTTGCTGGACCGGGTGCTGTCCAGCATCCAGGTGGTGCCCACTACCTTCTTTGTGGACAGCGAGGGCAACCAGCTGGGTGGTATCGTCACCGGCGCCAAGAGCTATGAGGACTGGACGGCCATCTTTGACCAGAAGTTGGAGGAGGCCCAATCGTGAAGCGCTATCTTCCGGCGGTGGCTGTGCTCTGCGTGGGAGCGGTGCTGCTGACCCTGGGCATTGTGCGGGGCGAAGCCCAGACGGTGCTGCAAAAGGCCGTCATCATCTGTATGGAGTGTATTGGAATTGGCTAGAAAAACATTGCGCAGCAAGCTGCGCCTGGGCTGTCAGGTGGCCTTTACAGCCCTTTCCAACGGATATGTCCAGGGCTTTTTCCAGGGGAAAATCTACAGTGGCCCTACAAAATATGCCTGTGTGCCGGGGCTCAACTGCTATTCCTGCCCCGGCGCGTTGGGCTCTTGCCCCATCGGGTCTTTGCAGGCCGTTATTGGCAGCCGCAAATTCCACCTGTCCCTCTATGTACTGGGGTTTTTGATGATGGTGGGGGCCATCCTGGGCAAAGCCGTCTGCGGCTTTCTCTGCCCCTTTGGACTGGTGCAGGATTTGCTGCATAAAATCCCCGGCGTGAAAAAATTGCGCCGGTTGCCCGGCGAAAAGTATTTACAATGGCTTCGGTATGTGATGCTGGGGCTGCTGGTGATTTTGCTGCCCATGGTGGTGGTGGATATTGTGGGCCAGGGTTCTCCCTGGTTCTGTAAGTACGTCTGTCCCTCTGGTACTTTGCTGGGCGGTATCCCGCTGCTGGCGGGGAATCCGGCTCTGCGCGGCGCGGTGGGCTGGCTGTTCACCTGGAAAATAGCGATTCTGGTGGTTATCCTGGTGCTGTCGGTGTTCCTGTACCGGCCATTCTGCCGGTATCTCTGCCCTTTGGGCGCCGTTTACGGCTTTTTTAACCGGTTTGCCCTGTACCGTTTTACGCTGAATGAGGAACAGTGTACCCATTGCGGGGCCTGTCATCAGGTGTGCGGTCTGGATATCGACCCCAGTAAAACACCCAATCACAGCCAGTGTATCCGCTGCGGAAAGTGCCTGGACGCCTGTCCCCATGGAGCCATCTGTTCCACGTGGCAGAAGAAAAAATATAAGAAAAGCTAAAAGTTTTACTCGATTTTTTTCTTTTGGCGGGCTATTCACCGCCCGTGTGTCTGCGGTGCTCGCCGGACCTTTTCCGCCAGGACTGCGCTGCGGTTTCTTGCCATACATACAGTATGGCTGCGAACCCGCACCTTGTCCTGACGAAAAATCTCTCGCCGACCACTCTTGTCAACGGACGGCGAACAGCCCAAATCGCGGTTTCCAGAGGCAGAGCCCCGGTCGCGCCGCGTATGGCACAAAATACCCATGTAAAACAGAAGAGGGGAGGAACCATTCCCATGAAAGAAACCATTCTGGCCGGGCTTCCGGCCATTCATCTGGAACTTTCGGAGCAGCAGGTGGACACCCTGTGTGCCTTCGGCAAGCTGCTGCTGGAAAAAAACCAGGTTATGAATTTGACGGCCATCACAGACCCCAAAGAGGTGGCCCGGCTCCATTTTCTGGACTCCATGGCGCTGCTGGACGCCGCCGATTTGGCAGGTAAACGGGTGGTGGATGTGGGCTGCGGCGCGGGATTTCCCGGCGTGCCCCTGAAAATCGCCCAGCCCGCCATGGATTTGACGCTGCTGGACTCCTTGGGCAAGCGTATGACGTGGCTGGGAGAGGTGCTGCCCCAGTTGGGGGTGGAGGCCGCCTGCGTCACGGCGCGGGCTGAGGAATTTGCCGCCGACCACCGGGAGCAGTATGACTTCGCCACGTCCCGGGCTGTGGCCCGGCTCAACATCCTTTGTGAACTGTGTCTGCCCCTGGTTCGGGTGGGCGGCGCATTTCTGGCTATGAAGGGCGCGGCAGCTCAGGAGGAGCTGGATGAGGCCAAGGGCGCCATTGCCAAACTGGGCGGCAAACTGGAACGGGTTTACGAATATCCTGTGGGTGACGCTGTCCATCGGGTGGTCATCATCCGTAAGGTCAAGAACACCCCTAAGCAGTATCCCCGGCGATACGCAAAAATCAAACAACAGCCGTTGTAACCGGTTTCAATGGGCATATTGATGAAAACAGGGAACATGGCAGAGCAAAAGTTGTGATGTCCGACAATATGCACAACTATCTCCGGCCTTTATAATGGATTCCATAAGCAGTTTGACCACAATTTAACAGGAGGAGATTCTATGCCCAATTTGTTTTACCTGTCCCACTCCACCGACGGCTGGCAAAATCTGGCCACCGATGAATGGCTCCTGGACAACCTGGCGCCGGACGAGATGATCCTCTACTGTTATATCAACCGGAACGCCGTCATCATCGGCAAGAACCAGAACCCCTGGAAGGAGTGCAACCTGGGGGCCATGGAGACCGACGAGGTGCAGCTGGTGCGCCGTATCACCGGCGGCGGCGCCGTGTACCACGACATGGGCAATCTGAATTTCAGCTTTATTGCCGGGGAAGACCTGTACGACGTGGAAAAGCAGATGAATACCATCTTGCAGACCATTCGGATGCTGGGCATTCCCTGTGAATTTTCCGGCCGCAACGATTTGCTGGCCGAGGGCCGCAAGTTTTCTGGCAACGCTTTCTGCAAGCGGGGAAAGATCTGCCAGCATCACGGCACCCTGCTGATCAACTCCGACATGAGCCGGCTGCAGCACTATCTCCAGGTGGACCCCCGGAAGCTCCAGGCCAAGGGCGTGGAGTCGGTCCGCAGCCGTGTCTGTAACCTGACGGAGTTTCGTCAAGATTTGACCATCCCCATGGTGGTGGGTACGCTGAAACAGGCATTCCGCAAGACCTACGGCGACTATACAGAGTGGGTTCCCACCACGGCTGATGAGGCCGCTATGGCACCCTATCGGGAGAAGCACAGCTCTTGGGAGTGGCGCGTCGGACAGACGCCTGCCTTTGACCTGGAACTGGACCGGCGCTTTGACTGGGGCGGCGTGCAGATTCTTCTGACCTCCCGGGAGGGCTGCGTGGAAAAGGCCGAGGTATTCTCCGATGCCATGGACCCGGAACTGCCCGCCCTGGTGCAGGGATTGCTGACAGGATGCCGGGTGGATTCCCAGCAGATGGCCCAGGCGTTGAGCCGCTGTGAAAATCAACAAATCCAGGACATTGCCGCCTGGATTCGCCAGGAGCGATTGTAATGCGCACGTTAAAATACGTTATTTTGGGCCTGCTTATGCGCCATCCCATGAGCGGCTATGATATCACCAAGGAGTTCCAAAACGGCCTGACGGAGTTCTGGGACGCCAAACACAGCCAAATCTATCCGGAGCTGCGGAGACTGTACGACGAGGGCCTCATCACCTACGAGGTGCAGATTTCCGGCGAGGCGCTGGAAAAGAAGGTCTATTCTATCACTGAGCAGGGACGGCAGGAGTTCCATGCCTGGGTGGAGGAGGATGTGGATACCATTCCATTCCAGCGGGATGTGTTCCGTTTGAAGCTGTATTTCAGCGACAATCTGGAACCGGCTGCGGCTCTGCATATCATTGACGCCCAGCGGTGTCTCCACCGGCAGAAGTTGGAGCACCTGGAGGACAAGGTCCAGCGATGCTTCGGTACGCCGCCCAAACGGGGGACGCCGACCTTTGGCGATTATGTGGTGATCACCGGCGCTATCATGCGGGAGCGGGCCTATCTCGAGTGGCTTGATGCTTGTACGGCGCTGTATCAATCGGAACCCTAATGGAAAAACGCGAAAAAACCCGCCGTTGCACAACGGCGGGTTTTCGATTTCGTTTGAAGTTAGAACAGAATTTGCCAGGGGAGACGGCCGCTGTCGGGATCGGTGATACCGAATTTTCCGCGGTTGATCTCATCGATGGCCTTGCTCAAAGAGGCGTAGGTACCGGGGAATACGGAGCCGGGGCCGCCCTGGGTGATGCAGGGGATGAAATAGTTGGGGCCAATGGCGTCACAGATCTTGCGGGCAGCCTTATTGCAGTCCTCATCGGTCCAGCCGGAGAAGTCCACGGATTTGTTATCAATGCCGCCCATAAAGCTGATCTTGCCGCCGTACTTCTTCACCAGTTCCGGCACATTGTTGGACTCCATGCAGCCCTGCCAGACGTCAATGCCCATTTCAATCATATAGGGCACCAGGGTGGCGCCGAAGCTGTCGGAGTGATGGAACACCAGTTCCACGCCGTGGTCATGGTAGTACTTGTAAATCTCCTTATAGGGCTCCAGGAAGAAGTCCGCAAACATATCGGGGCTCATAAAGGTGCTCATTTCACTGCCCCAGTCGTCGTGATGGAAAATGGCGTCGGGATGCAGGTTGGAGCAGATGCCTTCGGCCAGCTTCAACTCCCACTCGGTGAGATACTTGATAAGGTCGTGCATCTCGTCGGGGTTGGTAATGTAGTACACCAGGGCGTTGGTGATCTCACACAAATAATGGGTCTGCTCGAAGAGACCGGGAGCAATAAAGGTGGCCTTGTAGGCTTTGGAGCTGTCCACTGCATCATATTGGGCCTTGAACATATCCCACTCGGCCTGAGGGAAGTCCAGGGGTGGGGCTTTAACATAGTCCTTCCAGTCTTCAATGTCCTTGACCACAATCTTGTCCGGGGTATGGACGGGGAAGGGGCCGGGGGTACCGGCAGGGAAGGAGTTGGTCACGCCCCAGGCGTTGATGACATTTTCCTGGCCGGGGGCCGGCTTGGGGCTGTGCGTCAGGAAGGGATGGAACAAAAGCTGAATGGCTTCGTACTGATTGACATAGCGGTCGGGCTTGCCGCCGCGGATGACCTCGCGGAGATTTTCCTTTGCAGTCAGCATGACATCAAACTCCTTTTCATAAAAACAGGGGATTATCGTAGAAAAAACACTATTTTTAAAATCATTATCATTGGTATGGCTCTATCTTACCAGCAATGAAAAAGAATATCCAGAGGCTGACGGTACGAATTTTCCCGGCGGGAAATACGGGCCTATTGTGCCAACGGCACAATGAGCCATGGACAGAGCACACGTCCTGTGGTAGACTGAACGAAAAGGAGTGGTTCCCGTGAAATTGAGTATGTGGAATCTGGCCAACGCCCTGGCGGCCCTGGACCCGGAGGTGTCCATCCGCCCCGATTCCCCCATGGTTCTGCGCAGCGGGCGGCTGGCCTGGGCCACCAACTGCGTCCAGGTGCGGCAGGACGGTCCCGACTGCCTGTGCCTTTGGGAAAGCGATTCCATCCGCATTCGCGATATGGATGCCCTGGAGGGGGTGGAGCTGGTCCAGAGCGTCTTCGACGCCATGAACGATTGGTATGCCGACCTGCGGGAGGCGGCGGAGGCTCGGGACTATCAACGGCTGGTGGATCGCTGCCATGTGGTGCTCCATAGTCCGGTGCTGCTGTGTGATGAAAACGGCTGTGTGCTGGGCATCAGCGCTTGTTACGGCGCCGACGAGGTGGACGGGGAATGGCGCTATTTGAAAACCTATGGATACGCGTCCATGCGGGGCATTGAAAATGTCCAGACGGTGTTGGGGCCGGTGGCCGTCTCCAACGAGGTGGTCCGGCTGCCCCATCGCAGCTCCGGACGGTTCAGCGCCGGACTGACCACCCGTGTGTTTCGGGGCGGCCAGCCCTTGGGCCGCTTGACGGTGCTGGAGCGGGAGCGGCATCTGAACCGGGGCGATGTGCAGATTGTGCAGCAAATAGCCGCCCTGCTGGCGGTGAACTTGCAGCCGGAGCAGACTGGCGGCAAAAGCGGCGGCGCGTACCTGGACCGGCTGATGGCGGGCCAGACGTTGGGGGAGACGGCCTGGGAGCACCTGTACCGCACCAGAGGATGGCTGCCGGAACACACCTACCGGCTTTGGGCGTTTGGCGGCGGCGGACAGGAGACGTCGCCCCTGCGGGAAACGCTGGGCCGCGCAGTCCATCAGGCCATCTGTACGGCGGCAGAGGGACGGCTTTGGGTTTTGACCAATGAAACCCAGGGGGGCCGGACCCTGGCGGAGAAACTGGAGACGCTGGCCGCTGACAACGGTCTGCATCTGGCGTGCAGTCTGCCGGGCCATGGAGTGGCGGAGACGGTCCAGTGGGCGGAACAGGTCCGCTACGCCATGGAGCGTTCCGGAGCGGCGGTATTGGAGCCGTTTTCCGCCTGTGCCGTGGACTATCTCCTGTGGGGGACCAGAGATACGGCCCAGGTTTTGGCGGCCTGCCATCCCGACGCCCGCCGTCTGTGGCGGGAAAAACAGGACGGTGAGCCCATGCTGTACGACACCTTACGGACGTATCTCGACCTGGAGCGGGGGGCCAATCGGACGGCGGCGGCCCTGTCCATTCATAAAAATACGCTCTTTTACCGGCTCCACAAGCTGGAGGAGACGCTGACCGCCGATTTGGAGGACCCGCTGACGCGGCTGCATTTGCAGCTGTCCTTTCGGATTTTGGAACAACAAAAAAATGACAGGCTGTGAGCCTGTCATTTTTTATGGAGCAGGGTACGGGAATCGAACCCGCCTTCTCGGCTTGGGAAGCCGATGCACTACCGATGTACTAACCCTGCATCATCTTGCAGCGTTAGTATAACAGATTCCCATGAAAAATTCAACCGAAATTTGTCAAGGATTCAGACGGAATAAGCGGCAGCCATTTTCCCAGGTGATTTGTTCGATTTCCTCCACGGTTTTGTCCCGCAGCTGGGCCAGCTTTTCCGCCATACGGGGCAGCATGGTGGAGTCGCAGCGCTTGCCCCGGTAGGGCTCCGGGGCCATATAGGGGCAGTCGGTTTCCAGCACAATGCGGTGCAGGGGTACATTCTCCACCACCTCCAACGCCTTGCGGGCGTTTTTAAAGGTCAGAACGCCGGTGAAGCCCACGTACCAGCCCAGCTTCACCAATTCCCGCGCCATCTCCAGGGAGCCGGAATAACAGTGGAACACGCCAGTGACATCGGGAAATTCTTTGACGATTACCATACCGTCGCCGTGGGCGTCCCGCTCGTGGACGATGACCGGCAAGTTCAGCTCCCGTGCCAGCTCCATCTGCATCCGAAAGGCCTTCTTTTGCTGCTCCCGGGGCACGTCTTCATAATAATAGTCCAGGCCGATTTCTCCGATGGCTACCACTTTTTCCTCTTTGGCTAGCTCCCGGTAGGTATCCACCAACGCGCCGTCCACATGGTCGGCGTCGTCAGGGTGAGAGCCAACAGCGGCATAGAGAAAATCGTATTGATGGGCCAGCTCAATGGCTGCCCGGCTGGATTCCAAATCGCACCCGGCGTTCAGAATGCGGCCCACGCCGTTTTGCTGCATGGAGCCCAGCAATTCGTGGCGGTCGCTGTCAAAGCGGCGGGCGTCGTAGTGGGCATGGGTATCAAAGAGCATGGTTGGTTCCTCCTGCGTTCTGTTCCAGCCAGATCAGCAGCACCGCCACATCGGCGGGGCTGACGCCGGAAATTCTCGAAGCCTGGCCCACGTTGAGGGGCCGGATGGCGTTGAGCTTCTGCCGGGCTTCCAACCGCAGGCCGCCCAACTGGTCATAGTCCAGATCGGCGGGCAGCAGCCGGGACTCGGCTTTTTGAAATTCGGCCACCTGTTTTTCCTGCCGTTCCAGGTAACCGGCGTATTTTAATTGTATCTGCACCTGTTCCGTCACGGCGGTGGGCAGGTCCGGCCGTTCCGGGTCAAAGGGGGCCAGCATTGCATAGGTGACGCCGGGACGGCGCAGCAGATCGGCCAGCCGGGCCGACGACTTTACAGGCACCTCTCCAACCTGCTCCAACATGGCGGTCAGCTCCGGCGACGCCGGAACGCCTTTGGCTTCCAAACGGGCCTTTTCCTGCTCCACCGCCGCGTATTTTTCTTCCACAGCCCGGAGCCGCTCCTCAGACACCAGACCAATGCGGTGGCCGATGGCCGTCAAACGCTGGTCGGCGTTGTCCTGCCGGTGGAGCAGCCGGTATTCGCTGCGGGAGGTCATAATGCGGTAAGGCTCCTGGGTGCCCTTGGTCACCAGATCGTCCACTAACGTTCCAATATAACCGTCGGAACGTTTGAGAATCATGGGTTCCCGGCCCAAAAGGTGCAAAGCGGCGTTGACACCGGCCACAAAGCCCTGGACGGCGGCCTCCTCATAGCCGGAGGAGCCGTTGAACTGGCCCGCACCGTACAGACCGTGGATTTTCTTTGTTTCCAATGTGGGCAGCAGCTCCGTGGGGTCGATGCAGTCGTATTCGATGGCGTAGGCGGGCCGCATCATCTCGGCGTGCTCCAATCCGGGGATGGTGTGAAGCATTTCCAACTGGACATCCACCGGCAGGCTGGACGAAAAGCCCTGCAAATACAGTTCGTCGGTGTCGAGACCCGTGGGCTCCACAAACAGCTGGTGGCGGGGCTTTTCCGCGAACCGTACCACTTTGTCCTCAATGGAGGGACAGTACCGGGGGCCGATGCCGGTGATTTTACCGGAATAGAGGGGGGAACGGTGCAGATTGTCCCGGATAACCCGGTGGGTCTCTTCATTGGTATAGGTAAGATAGCACACTGCCCGGTTTTTCAGGGGGTGCTCCGTGGTAAAAGAGAAAGGCTGGGGGTCGCTGTCGCCGGTCTGAATCTCCATTTTGGAGAAATCGACGCTGCGGGCGTTGAGACGGGGCGGCGTACCGGTTTTAAACCGCTGGAGCCGCAGGCCCAGATTCCGCAGACAGTTGGAAAGACCGTGGGCGGCGTGCATGCCGTCGGGGCCGGAATCATAGGATACGTCACCGGTGATGACGCTGCTCTCCAGATAGGTGCCCGAAGCGATGACCACGGCCCGGACCGGGAACCGCAGGCCCAGCCGCGTCACCACGGCGGAGACGGCGTTGTTTTCCACTCCAATGGCCGTCACTTGGTCCTGGCGGAGATAGAGGTTTTCCTGCTGTTCCAGAATGTGCTTCATATGGGACTGGTACAGCCGCCGGTCAGCCTGGGCCCGAAGGGAGTGGACGGCGGGACCTTTGCCCAGGTTCAGCATCCGGTATTGAATGCAGCAGGCGTCGGCGGCCCGTCCCATTTCACCGCCCAGAGCGTCCAGCTCCCGGACCAGATGGCCCTTGCCGGTGCCGCCGATGGCGGGATTGCAGGGCATATTGCCCACGGCGTCCAGATTGATGGTAAAAATCACCGTCTTGAGGCCCAGCCGGGCGGCGGCCAGACCCGCCTCGATGCCGGCGTGACCGGCGCCGATGACGGCGATATCGTAAGTTTCCATGGGGGATTCCTCCCAAGTGCAGAATATTCTAGCCTATATTGTAACAGTTGGGGAAAAGAAGCGCAAGGGGGGCGCTGCCCATGGCAGCGCCCCCCTTGGAAGGAATGGGCGGGATTCAAACCTGTTCCAATTCTGCGGTATTCTGCAAACGGGCAGCGATGGTTTCAGCGGCACGGAATGCCGTATTGGCGGCCAGAATGGCCACCACCACACCGCCTATGCCCCAGCCATAGAAGGAGAATACTGTGGCAACGGCGCCGGTAAAGACGCCATAGAGCACCCGAAAAGTCAACCCCATGGGTGTGGTCACCGGGTCGGCGGACAGGAAGCAGGCCCCCAGGATGGTGCCGCCCCAGCAGATGACCGCCAGCGGGTCACAGTGGGGCAACACCGCCGCCGTCAGGAACGACGCGCACAGATAGGGGACCGCCACGGCCCAGGGCAGCAGATGGCGCATGGCCAGATAGGCCGCGCCCACCAACAGCAGCAGGGTGGACGCTTCTCCCATGGCACCGTCCAGATAGGCCATGAGGAAGGTACCCTGACAATCTTTCAAGGCCAGGGGGCACAAAAGGGGCAGAAGGGCGGCGCGGCCCAGGGCGGCGGGGTTCCACCAGTTCTGACCGATGCCGCCGGTAAGGACCTTGACGGACACAGCGAGAAAGGCACCCAGGGGGGCGGCCCACAGGGCGGCCCGGGCGGGCAGCAGCAGGGCCGACAGCAGGCCCGTCACCAGAACCGTCAGGGTTCGGAGCTCCTGCCGCCCGGTGAAGCGGTCCCACAGAAATTGAGTGGCGGCGGCGGCAGCCACGGCCAGCAGAAGCATGGCGGCGGCCCGCAGGCCGAAGAACCAGACGGCTCCGGCTGCTGCCGGCAGCAGGGCAATAGCAGCGTCCAGCATTTGCAGGGTTGTGGATTGGCCACAGTGGATGTACGGTGCGGTATTCATAATAAAACCTCCTCTTTGGATGGGGTGTACCCGGCGGCGGGACAGACGTAGCGGCAGGCGCCGCAGTGGAGACAGTGACCGATGCCCAGCCAGGGCTGACGGTCCATGGGACAGACGGCGGCGCATCGGCCGCAGCGGATGCAGGGGGTACCGTTGCGGTGGCGGCGGGGCGGCAGGACACACAGGGATGTAATGCCGGGGACCAGGGGACCGTCGGCGTGGCGCAGGGGAGAGCCGGTCATGGGCCCACCCAGCAGCAGAGGCCCGTCCGGGGCGGCGGCAGCTTCCAGAATGGCCGACAGAGGCCCGTCCGGGGCGGCGGCAGCTTCCAGAATGGCCGACAGAGGCGCGCCCATGGGGGCGTCAATCAGGGCGTGGCCCCGCTTCCAGGCCACGCTGACCCGCTGGCGGATGGGCGGCGTACCTTGCAGCGCCGCGCCGAAGGCAGCCACGGCGCTGACGGGCAGCACCAACACGTCGCCCTCCTGGGGCGGCTGGCCGGGGGGCAGACGCCCCAGGGATTCCGCCAGCAATTGGGGATGGGACAGGGGATAGCGTTGGGGCACCGTCATCACGGTGCAGTCCAAGGGCGCGGCGGCGTGGGCCGCCTGATGCTGTCCGGCCCCTACGGCCAGCAGGGTGCGCCGGGGGTGCAGCAGCCGGTTCAGGAAGGCCAGTCCCGCCGCTACGGCGTCGGCGTCAAGACAGAGGGCCGCGTCCTCGGTACAATGCCACGGCTCCCGATCCATGGCCGAGAGAATCAGCGTATCCAGCCCCGGCGCGGCCTGGGTGACGGCCTGGGCCAGAGGACGGCCGCCGGGGAGCCGCACGCCGCTGTCCCATAGAGCATCTTCGTCGTCCGGCAGCTCCAGTGGGTCCGCCGCCGTGTCCAGACCGTCGTTTTGAAGAATCAGGGCCAGACAGGAGCCGCCGGCGGCCAATTCCATGGTGTCCAGGGCGGCCACGGTGCCGGAGACCGAGGCGTAAAGGGGCAGGGGATCGCCGTTGCCGTCGGCCACCCGCTGGCCCCGGGAGACGGGGTCCCCGACCCGGACCAGGGGCGTTTCCCCCCGGGGCAGGGGCAGAATGATACGTTCTTGCTGCGGCAGACTGGTGGGGGGCGTGGTGACCGCCCGGCCCATGGGGACGCCGCGATTCCATGGCAGCATGGACAGGACCTCCTTCTATTTCTGGTAAATTTTGGCTATATCATAGCGGAGGCCGCCGGATTTGTCCACTGGCCGGAAGGGGTCGGAAAATGCAGAGGGGAGCGGAAGGGAAGCAAAGGCCCCCGCAGGCTCCCGGCAGCCGTCGAAAGTTGCGAACGAAAGTTGGTATAGGCGGAGCGGCCCGCGGGCAGCCGTCGGGGAAATACGGGGAAAAGCGGTTTTTCTTTGCATTTTTTTCATCCATGCGGTACAATACTCTTATCTATCCCCAAGGAGGGAACCCCATGTTTCCCAAGGAATTTTTAAGCCGTATGGAGGGGCTCATTGGGCCGGAAGGTCTGGAGGCGTTTCTGGAAGCCGCCAAGCGGCCCCGCGCCGTGGCCCTGCGGCTCAACACCCTGAAAAAACTGCCAACGGTCACCGGCGGCGAGCCGGTGCCCTGGTCGCCGAACAGCTATTATTATGACCTCAACGCCCGCCCCGGTCTGTCTCCCTACCACGACGCAGGGGCATACTATTTGCAGGAGGCCAGCGCCATGGCCCCGGCCGGGCTGCTGGATGTGCGGCCCGGTATGACCGTTCTGGACCTGTGCGCCGCCCCCGGCGGCAAGTCCACCCAGCTGGCCGCCCTGCTGGTTGGCCAGGGGCTTTTGATCTCCAATGAGATTGAACCGAAACGGGCCAGAGTCCTGGGCCAAAATCTGGAGCGTATGGGCTGTGCCAATGCTCTGGTGCTCAACGAACACCCCAAACGGCTGGAGGAGCGGTTCCCCGGCTATTTTGACCGCATTCTGGTGGACGCTCCCTGTTCCGGCGAGGGCATGTTCCGTAAGGAGGCCGCCGCCGTGGCCGACTGGAGCGTGGAGACGGTGCTGATGTGCGCCCGGCGGCAGGATGAGATTTTAAAATCCGCCGCCGTGATGCTGCGGCCCGGCGGCCGTCTGGTCTACTCTACCTGTACCTTTGCCCCGGAGGAAAACGAGGGCACCGTGTCCCGATTCCTCCACACCCACCCGGATTTTCATGTGGTGCAGGTGGACGCCCCCTGGTTTGCCCCCGGCCGTCCCGACTGGATTGACGACCCGGCCCCAGGTCTCGAAAAGACCTTCCGTTTGTGGCCCCATAAATTGAAGGGCGAGGGGCATTATATTGCTGTTTTGGAAAAGCTGGGAGACGAGGTCCTGTTGGCGGGGGAAAGCCCCCGCCCTATGGCTGAGAACACATGGGCCCGGTCCAATGGAGGGAACCCGCGCCGCAGGGAGCGGGGAATTGCCCCCACTGTTCCCAAGGAATTGGAGGAGTTTCTTACAGCACTGGACATCACCCTGCCGGAGGGAGCGCTGCTGCCCTTTGGAAAATCCCTGTGGCTGACGCCGCCCGCCATGCCGGAACTGCGGGGTCTCAAGGTCATCCGCCCTGGCCTGGAGCTGGGACAACTGCTGAAAAACCGGTTTGAACCGGCCCATGCCCTGGCCCTGTGGCTGAAAACCGCTGCCTCCAAGGCGAACTTTTCCGGGGACAGCCCGGAGATTGCCGCCTATCTGTCGGGCCAGACGATCCCAGGCCCCCAGACCGGATGGACGCTGATCACCGTGGACGGCCTTTCCCTGGGCTGGGCCAAGGGCAGCGGCGGCGTATTGAAAAACCATTATCCCAAGGGGCTGCGTCGGTAACCCACGGTTTGCGCGGATGCCGTGTCCGGAAAAAGAACGGTAAGGCGGGGGCTTGCCCCTGCCGCCATACACCCATCCATAAGGAGGTTCGTGCGTATGTCAAAAGTCCTGATCGTCGAAGATGAACGGGCCATTGTGGAGATTCTCAAATTCAACCTGTCCCGGGAGGGCTATGAAACGCTGGAGGCGTTGGACGGCGAAGCCGGTCTCCAGCTGGCCCGTACCGCCGACCCGGATTTGATTCTGCTGGACGTGATGCTGCCCAAGCTGGACGGCTTTTCCATCTGCCGTCAGCTGCGGGAGGGCGGTATCAGCACGCCCATCATCATGCTGACCGCCCGTGAGGAGGAAAACGACAAGGTGTTCGGCCTGGAAGCCGGGGCAGACGACTACATCACCAAGCCCTTTTCCATGCGGGAACTGATGGCCAGAGTCAAGGCCAACATCCGCCGCCGCACCCTGGATTCCGCCGAGGGCCCCGCACCGTCCCAGGAGACGCCGTCCACGGGGCTGGTATTGGACCCGGACGGCTTTGCCGCCCGCAAAAACGGTGTCCTGGTGGAGCTGACCCAAAAGGAATTTGACCTGCTTTCGTTCCTGATGGCTGCCCCCGACAAGGTGTTTACCCGGGAGGAGCTGTTGGACAAGGTGTGGAATTACGACTATTACGGCGATATGCGCACGGTGGATGTGACGGTGCGCCGTCTGCGTGAAAAAATCGAGGACGACCCCGGCAAGCCCGCCCACATCCTCACCAAGCGGGGCGCAGGCTACTACTTCGTGCTGTAACGGCACAGAAAAACGAGGTGCAACATGGGTTCCATCCGCACAAAACTGGTACTCATCATGATGCTGCTGATTCTGGCGCTGATGACCGTCGTCGGCTCCTTCCTGATCAATGGTGTCGGAAATTTCTATATCGATCAGTTCTACGATGAGATGGGCCGCACCTTCTCACAGGAATTCATCCGGCAATTGGAGGACACCGCCGACGAGGGTGCCGAAGAGATGAAGGAACGGCTGATGGCCAAGGCGGGACTGGGCATCGACATTGCCGGGCGCAACGTCTACGTCCTGGACAGCGGCGGCGCCGTGCTTGCCGGCTCCGACCAGACTGCCGCCGTTTCCACCACCACCAACCTGCTGGCGGCCCTCAATGGGCAGGTGGGCCAGGACAGCTCCATTACCAGCCCCTATATGGATTTGGCGGTGCCCATCACAGGGGACAACGCCTCGTACATCGTCTATGTGTTGGACAACAAATCCACTGTCAATGACTTGACGGCCAACGTGATGGATATCATTGTCCAGTCCTTGATTATGGGCATGGGCATCTGTCTGGTCCTGTCGGTGCTGCTGGCCCAGATTCTCATTACCCCTCTGCGGGCGTTGTCCAAGGGCACCCGTCGGGTGGCCGCCGGGGATTTTTCGGAAAAGCTGGAGGTTACCTCCCGGGATGAAATCGGCGCGCTGACCCGGGACTTCAACGACATGTCCCGTGTGCTCCGAGACACCCTGGCCGCCGCCGAAAACGAGCGCAACAAACTCTCCACCCTGTTTCTGCACATGACCGACGGCGTGGTGGCCTTTGACGCCCAAGGCCGCGTCATCCACGCCAACCCCGCCGCCGTCCAAATGCTGGGCTGTGACCCGGCCAAATCCGGCGGGTTTGATGAAATGTTCGGCCAGGAGACCCAACTGCCCCAAGTGCTGGCCCTGGAGAGCCCGGAGTTTGTGGAGACGGAGAAGACCGTGGGGGACCGGAGCTTGGAGCTGTTTATGGCCCCCTTTACCACCGAGGGCAGTCCTGCCGGTGTCATCGTCGTCATCCACGATGTCACCGAGCAGCGCAAGAGCGAGCAGACCCGCCGGGAATTTGTGGCCAATGTGTCCCATGAGCTGCGTACCCCTTTGACCAACGTCAAATCCTACGCCGAGACCATGGCCGACGCCGCAGGAGACCTGCCGCCGGAGCTGCAGCAGCAATTCCTCAGCGTCATCATCAACGAGGCCGACCGCATGACCCGTATCGTCCAAGACCTGCTGACCCTCAGTAAGTTCGATTACGGCAAAATGGAGATGAACATTTCCCGATTCTCCTTTGCCGGGGCTATCCGGGATGTGGCCGAAGCCGTGGCCATGGATGCCCGCAACCACGGCCATACCCTGACGGTGGACGTCCCCGACGATCTGCCGGAGGTCAACGGCGACCGGGACCGCATCCAGCAGGTCCTTATCAACGTGGTGTCCAACGCCATCAAGTATACCCCCAATGGCGGCCGTATTGAGCTGCTTGCCGGTGTCAGCGGGGAAATGGTCTGGGCCAAGGTCCGGGACAACGGCATCGGCATTCCCGAAAAAGACCTGCCCCGGCTGTTTGAGCGGTTTTACCGGGTGGATAAGGCTCGTTCCAGAGAGTCCGGCGGCACGGGCCTGGGCCTGTCCATTGCCAGTGAAATCCTGCGCCAGCATAAAGGTGAAATCGCCATCGATTCCGTCTACGGCAAGGGTACCACCGTCACCGTCACTCTGCCCGCCGCCGACTCGCAAGCGTGAAAGGAGGACCCATCGTGCGTCCACGCACCAAGGAAGTGTGCAAGTCTATTCTTATTGTCCTGCTGCTGATCTCCGTGGTGATGCTGTCTCTGACGGCCATTCAGTACAGCGGCGCCGACGGCCTCTCCGGCATGATGCAAACGCTGTCCGGAAAATTGTCCACCCCGCCCAAAAAGGCCGAGGACCCCACCTATACGGACGCGGCTCTGCCTGTGGTCATTTCCGCAGTGGGACCGGCGGGCCGGATCAGTTACATGGGCAGTCAGGAAGCGCTGGACAACGCCTTTGCCGCCCTGGGCGGCCAGCTGGCCGCAGCGCTGGACACGGCGGGAACGGCAGAGGAATTGACCCGCATGGCCTTTCTCAGCCGGGCCACCCAGGCAGAATTGTATTTCTACTATCCCGGCGCGATTCCCCTGAACGTGCTGGCCCAATGGCTGGACGCCACCGGCAGCGAATGCACCGGCAGCGGCCGCCTGTTCTGCCTGCGCCGCAGCGGCGACACTGTGGAACTGTTGGTGGAGGCCAACGGCACATACCAGGCCATGAAAACCGAGGTGGACAGCACAACGTTTGGCGAGGTTCTGGAGACCCTGGGGACCGACGGTTCGTTCCTGGCCACCGAGGGCGGCGGACCCTACGGCCATCTGGACCCCATGACTGTCATCCAGCCGTCCTATACGGCGGTACCCGCCGTCCAGGCTTCCAACCCGGTGGACGAGTCGTTCCTCAGGACCGCTGCCACAACCGCCGCCACAACGCTGGGCTTCAATCCATATGGCGACAGCGTGTATCGGGATGACAGCAGCACCACCTATACCGACAGCAACGCCTCGCTGCGGATTGGCGCCGACGGCGTTTTGAAACTGGAAAACACCAGCCTGTCCCAGCGGTTTGCCGCCGCCGGAGACAGCGACGCCCAGCGCATTGAGCTGGTCCGCTCCCTGGTGGATACCCTTTCTGCCGGGCGGCTGGGGGACAGCTGCCTCTGGTTTTCGGGCCTGGAGACCGATGGCCAGACGTCGACGGTGGAATTTTCCTGCTATGTGGAGGGGCTGGAGGTCCTGCGGGCCGACGGTCCAGCCGTGGAGGCCCGGTTCCAGGGCGACATCCTGACGGAACTGACGCTGCGCCTGCGGACCTATACGGTCGCCGGAGATTCCACGGCTTTGCTGCCGCCCCTGCAGGCTGCCGCCATTGCACCGGCGGGGACCCGGCTGCGGCCCGGCTACGCCGACATGGGGGAGAACACCTTGCAGGCCGACTGGCTTCGTTCCTAAGGAGGCGCACCATGCCCATATCCAAGATCAAGAACATTGTGATTCTGATTCTCCTGGTGGCCAATATCATGCTGCTGGTGCTGCTGATTCCTCTGGCCCGCCAGCGCCAGAAACAGCAGGCCCAGGCCCAGGAAGCGTTGGAGACGCTGTTTACCCAGGCGGGCGTCCAGCTCAACGCCGGTCAGCTGCCCGATACCCGGCCCCTCTATACCCTGGAATTTACTCCCGATGACAGCGGCGCGCTGCCCGCCATGCAGGCGCTTTTGGGGGAGATGGTATTGATGGAGCATGACTCCACCCGCTATATCCAGACCTATTCCTCGGCGGTGGGTTCCTGTCAGCTGTCCCGGGGCAGCGTGCTGACGGCAAAGCTCCAGAATCAGGAACCTGTGGCCGATCTGACCAAGGACCTGTCGGGCCTTCTGGTCCGGATGGGACTGGAACCGGCAGGAGTCTCCGCGCCCCAGCGGGTCCGGGCCGGTGTCTACCGGCTGACAGCGGTGCAGCAGATGTTGGAGGTACCAGTATTCACCGCCGCTGTCACGGCCACCTACGAAAACAACATCCTCACAGAGCTGGAAGGGACGCTGTACTTCGACACCACCGATCTGGTCCGCACGGACGACGTCATCGGCTGTACCGCTGCCGACGCCTTGGTGGCGTTTTTGGGCAGCCGCGACACCCTGGGATGGGTGGGCGCCACGGTGAACGAAGTGGAGCAGGGCTATTGCCGGGCCGATACAGCGTCGGCGGCGGTGGTGCGGCTGGTGCCCGGCTGGGCCATCTACACCGACACCGGCGATTTCTGGGTGAACGGCATCACCCGCATGGTCAGCCCGCTGGTCTGGTAATGGATAGGAAAATTATGGAAGGAAATTTGTTTCCGTTTGTTTTCAATTCTTAAAACTTTCTTTACATTCTCTTGAGTGTGTGCTATACTGTTGTGTGCCGGAATCTGCCTTTTTAACCAGAACCGGCCTGTCGGCATCCTGCAGTCCCATGCGGGTATTGTTTTTCCGTGACGGGGAATGCTGACAGTACCGGGAACCGTTCCCGGCTCCGGACCGTGTCCGGAGCATCGATCCTGTATTGAAGAGGGCTGTGACATTGATCAAATATGAGATCAACGGCGGCAAACGCCTCCAGGGCACCGTGACCATCTCCGGTGCAAAAAACGCTGCTGTGGCCATTTTGCCGGCGGCGCTGCTGGTGAGCGGTTCCTGTCGTATTGAAAACGTGCCGGATATTTCCGATGTACGCCTGCTGTTGCAGATTCTTGCCGACATGGGCGTGTCCATTCGCAGAAAATCCCGCCACACGCTGGAGCTGGACTGCACCCGCGTGCGCAATATTGTGGCGCCCATTGATCTGGTGCGCCGTATCCGTGCTTCCTACTACCTCATCGGCGCGGAGCTGGGCCGGTTCGGTCAGGCCAAAGTGGCCATGCCCGGCGGCTGCAATTTCGGCGTCCGCCCCATTGACCAGCATATCAAGGGCTTTGAAGCCTTGGGCGCTTGTGTCGATCAGCTGGACGGCTACGTCTGCGCCGACGCCCCCGACAGCGGCCTCACCGGCGGCCATGTGTATCTGGATATGGTCAGCGTGGGCGCCACCATGAACATCATGATTGCCGCTGTTCTGGCCAAGGGCACCACCATCATTGAGAACTGCGCCAAGGAGCCCCATATTGTGGATTTGGCCAACTTCCTCAATGCCATGGGCGCCAAGGTCTCCGGCGCTGGCACGGATGTCATCAAAATCCGCGGTGTGGAGCAGCTCAAGGGCGGCACCTACTGCATCATTCCCGATCAGATTGAGGCCGGAACCTACATGGCCGCCGTGGCTGCCGTGGGCGGCGATGTGGTGGTGGAGAATATCATCCCCAAGCACATGGATTGCATCACCGCCAAGCTGCGGGAAATCGGCGTGCAGGTCACCGAGTACGATGACGCCATTCGCATTACCCGTCAGCGTCCCCTGCGCCGAGCCAATGTGAAGACCATGCCCTATCCCGGTTTCCCCACGGATATGCAGCCGCAGATTGCCGTGTGTCTGGCACTGGCAAACGGTACCAGCATCATCACCGAGGGCATCTACGACAACCGGTTCCGCTATACGGCGGAGCTGATGCGCATGGGCGCGAGTATTCAGGTCAATGGCGGCGTTGCCGTGGTGGATGGCGTACAGGCTCTCCATGGGTGCAGCGTCAAGGCCTGTGACCTGCGGGCCGGTGCGGCCATGGTCATTGCCGGTCTGGCCGCCGAGGGCCATACGACGGTGGAGGATATCCACTATATTGAACGGGGCTACGAGGATATCATCGGCAAGCTCCGGGCCATCGGTGCGGACATTCGCCGCATTGAAACCTATGAGGACAGCGGCACAGATGCCGCTGGTTAAGGAATATGAATTACGGGCGTGCCGCTGCGGCGGCACGCCCGTTCATTATGGTTTTGCCGGTTGCTTTCCCGGAAAAATGGTGGTTAAACGCAGTTCATTGGTGTTTGTAGG